>Ga0256407_10002473_pt1 | contig 35336 bp, 30 predicted proteins | sample RumenRJG_04DNA_FD_193489 | JGI IMG/M metagenome (GOLD analysis project Ga0256407, IMG submission 193489) | Bovine rumen microbial communities from Lethbridge, Alberta, Canada - RJG_04 | ecosystem: Host-associated > Mammals > Digestive system > Stomach > Rumen | place: Canada: Alberta...
CACGCGTTATCGGCCTTGACAAGCCTGCGATGAGCATCACAGGTTCCGGTGCTCACGGCATCATTGCTACAATGCCTCTGTATGCGGCATACTGCGTCAATCACTATTCGATGGAGCAGCTGCTGCGTGCAACAGCACTGAGTTACCTCGTATGCACATATATAAAGGAATATTCGGGCAAGCTGTCAGCGTTTTGCGGATGTGCCATAGCTGCAGGATCAGGCATGGCGTGCGCTCTTGTGTATCTCAGAGGCGGCACGGTCGATATGATGGCACACACACTCAACAACATGGCAAGCAGCATCACAGGAATGATCTGTGACGGCGGCAACCAGGGATGCACGATGAAGGGCATCGCTGCTGTCGACGCAGCATATCAGTCAGTCGAGCTTGCGATGAACGGTGTATACATCTATAATGAGCACGGCATCAACGGAAAGACACCTGAGGACACCATGCGCAATATGGGACTCATAGCATCGCCGGGTATGGTCGGAACCGAGAAGACTATAGTAGAGATCTTTGAGTCAAAGTAATCAAAATCTGTCATCCGTGTGATAGAATAACCGGGATAATTATACAGGGGAGGAGACTGAAGAATGGGAGATCACAGAAACCTTATCAATATAACCGACCTGTCGGCTGCAGAGATCGATCATCTTATTGAGATCGCAGATGACATCATCGCAGATCCGGTCAAATATCAGGACATGTGCGCTCATAAGAAGCTGGCTACGCTTTTCTTTGAGCCGAGCACGAGAACAAGGCTGTCCTTTACAGCAGCCATGATGGAGCTCGGCGGCAATGTCCTTGGATTCGATCAGGCATCATCGAGCTCGACATCGAAGGGTGAGAGCGTTGCTGATACCATAATCATGGCCAGCTGCTATGCAGATATCATAGCTATGAGGCATCCGAAGGAGGGAGCTCCTTTTGTCGGTGCCCAGTATGCGTCGGTTCCTGTCATCAATGCCGGAGACGGCGGTCACTTCCATCCTACACAGACTCTGACTGACCTCATGACCATACACCGCAAGAAGGGCAGCCTCGGAGGCTATACCATAGGTATGTGCGGAGACCTCAAATTCGGCAGGACAGTACACTCCCTGATAAACGCTCTTCTCAGATATGATGATATAAAGTATGTCATGATCTCGCCTGAAGAGCTGGAGCTGCCGGATTACATCAAGGAGACTCTTGATGAGGCAGGCGTTGAATGGAAAGAGGTAAGATCACTTGATGAGGCCATCCCTGAACTGGATATACTGTATATGACAAGAGTCCAGAGGGAGAGATTCTTCAATGAAGAGGACTATATCAGGCTGAAGGACAGCTTCATCCTGAGACGTGAAATGCTCGACCCGGCCAAGGAGGACCTCGCCATCCTGCATCCGCTGCCTAGAGTAAACGAGATAGCCAGGGATGTCGATGATGACCCGAGAGCATGCTATTTCTATCAGGCTCTGATGGGAAAATACATAAGAATGGCACTTATACTGTATCTGCTGGGGCTGAAATAGGAGGTAGGAAATGAATATTGATGGTGTGAACACAGGATATGTCATAGATCACATCAAGGCCGGCACAGGTCTTGAGATATATAATTTCCTCAAGCTCGACAAGGCAGACTGCACCGTAGCGATCATCCAGAGAGTCGAAAGCACGAAATACGGATTCAAGGATATCATCAAGATAGACGGTGACATTCCTATCGACTGCAACACCCTGGGATATATGGATGAGAACATCACAGTCAACAGGATCAAGGACAGGAAGCTCCTGGAGAAGATCCATCTCGAACTGCCTGAAGTACTGACAAATGTCATCAGGTGCCGCAACCCGAGATGCATCACATCTGTGGAAGAGGGAATCGAGCACAGATTCAGACTGGCAGACAGGGAGACAAGAAAATACAGATGCGTATACTGCGATACTCTGCATACTGACTTTCAGTAAATGGTTTTCGCATATACGATCAATCAGAAAAGCTGCTCCGGGAGTGCTCGTTTGTTCCCGGAGCTTTATGTTCTGCGATGACATGACTTTCTGTCATTGACAGACTGGAATATACTATAGATAGATGCCGGCAGGTCCGGTATCCGCATTTCAGAACCAAGGAAAGGAATATATAAAATAAATGAGCTGGTATGATGAAGCTGTTTTCTATCACATATATCCGCTGGGACTGTCCGGAGCGCCGGTGCAGAATGACTACGGTGAACCGGTACACAGACTTGCATCGCTGATCCCGTGGATAGAGCATATAAGAGAGACGGGGTGCAATGCCCTGTATATAGGACCGCTTTTCCAGTCCGTAGGACACGGCTATGAAACGACCGATTACCGTACTGTAGACTCAAGACTCGGCACTAATGAGGATCTGAAGGAGTATGTCAGGATATGCCATGAGAACGGCATCAGGGTGATCCTTGACGGAGTGTTCAATCACACAGGAAGAGACTTCTTCGCGTTCAGAGACCTGCAGGAGAACAGGGAAAACTCACGTTTCAGAGAATGGTACTGCAATGTAAACTTCTGCGGAGACAATGAGTACGGTGACGGGTTCTCATACGACAACTGGGGCGGATATAATTTACTTGTCAAGCTGAATCAGCGCAATCCGGAGGTACGTGATTACATCCTTGATACCGTCAGATTCTGGGTCAGCGAGTTCGATATAGACGGTCTGCGCCTTGATGCTGCTGATGTTCTGGACTTTGACTTCATGAAAGCTCTGCGAGGGTTCGCAGACTCGGTCAAAGAGGATTTCTGGCTGATGGGTGAGGTCATCCACGGTGAGTATTCAAGATGGGCGAATGACAATACGCTTCATTCGGTAACGAACTACCATCTTCACAAGGCTCTGTACAGCGCCCACAACGACCACAACTACTTTGAGATCGCACACACTGTAAAGCGTCAGGAGGACATGGGTCTCCGCGGCCTCAGGCTGTATAACTTCGTCGACAACCACGATGTTGAGAGGATATGGACAAGGCTCAGGGATAAGAGACACTTCACGCCGGTACACATCCTGCTCTATACACTGCCGGGTATTCCGTCAGTCTATTACGGTTCCGAATACGGCATAGAGGGAAGAAAAGAGCGGGGTTCTGATGCATCGCTCAGACCGGAACTCCATCTTGAACAGCTGGAGGATAACGCCTGCTATGAGCTTGTCAGGGCGCTTGGAAAGATACATCAGGAGGAGAAAGCTCTGATATACGGCGACTACAGGGAGCTGCAGCTGACGACGACACAGTACGCATTCGCGAGAGGTGATGTTTTGGTCTGTGTCAATAACAGCGACAGCGATGTGTACTTTGACCTGCCTGGAGAAGGCAGCTACAGAGGAGCGCTTCTCGGCGGAAGAGCAACTGCTGAGAACGGGAGACTGAACATCAGCATAGCCGGATGCTCAGGTGAAATATGGATACCGGAGACCAGAAGCACTGACTATACGCCGCTGAAGGAGACAGTAAAGAATGAAACAGACAAGCCGGATGAAGCTGCAGTCCAGCAGGAGGCTTCTCATCATGAACCTCAGAGAGCGGCTGATCCATCGAAACCTTATGAAGAGATGACAGTGGAGGAGCTTCAGGCTGAGATACTCGCGAAAATGGCTGCAAACGGGCCTGTGACCGACAGGATGAAGCAGGATGTTACAGATAACGTATACAGAGACTCACTCCTGAACTGGGTCAGGAGCTTCAACAGATAATTTAAGTTTGCCGTGGGAATAATCAGTGTCGATGTGGAGAAAGATTTTGCGGATTGACCGATTATTTGGTGTTTTAAAAGAAAAACAACGGAAAAATTGTTGATTTTCACAAAAATATAGAGTAATATCTCGTTAATTTATTGAAAGCAACAAAACGTTTTCAGAGAAAGGCAAGACGATGAGTCACAGAAAGTCACTCGCAGCAGAATATTATTACTACTACCGCAGGCCGGTAGCTGTTTTGCTGTGAGTATCATGTGAGATCATATCAAGCCGATATAATCGCCGGATGTGCCCTGCAGCAGACAGCTGAGGGGCTTTTTTCATGCCGGCACGTGACTGAGGGGTACATGAATGTCGCGAAAAATAAAAAAGGTTATTAAGGACAAGGAGGAAACAACAATGCCCGCTATTAAGTTTTATGATCACGAACCTATTCCAATGGAGATGCACAAGGTAAAGATCGTGCAGCAGCTCAATCTGCTTCCGGCAGAGCAGAGGCTTCAGAAGATGAAGGATGCAGGATTCAACACCTTCCAGCTTCACAACGGAGACATCTTCATGGACATGCTTACTGACTCAGGTGTAAACGCGATGAGCGATAAGCAGCTCGCAGGAATGATGACACCTGACGATGCATATGCAGGGAGCGAATCATTCTACCGCATGCGTGACAAGCTTGAAGAGATCTTCGGTATCAGGTACTGTCTGCCTGCTCACCAGGGAAGAGCCTGCGAGAATGTCCTGGCAGAGAGATTCGTCACTCCGGGAAAGTGCGTGATCATGAATTATCACTTCACTACAGCCAAAGCTCATATTACAAGGCTGGGAGGCCGTGTTGAAGAGCTGGTCAAGGACGAAGGCCTTGTTTCGAAGAGCGATCTTCCGTTCAAGGGGGACATCGATCTTGAAAAGCTGGAGGCATGCATTCAGAAGGAAGGCGCTGACAATGTAGCGTACATGAGACTTGAGTCGGGCACCAACCTGATAGGCGGACAGCCTGTATCTGTGCAGAATTTCAAGGATGCCTGCGCTATTGCCAGAAAGCACGGAATCCTGACAGTGCTCGACGCATCACTTCTTCAGGATAATCTGTACTTCAACAAGATCAGAGAGGAAGCATGCAAGGACATGACCATCCGCGAGATCACACGCGAGATCGCTGATCAGTTCGATATCATCTACTTCTCCGCGCGTAAATTCGGTTTTGCCCGCGGCGGTGCGATACTCGTAAGAGATGAGGATCTGTTCCACTCGATGGAGGACCTGATCCCTATGTTCGAGGGATTCCTGACATACGGCGGAATGTCCGTAAGAGAGATGGAAGCCATGACAGTAGGATTTGATGAATCCATGGATATGGATGTCATCTCGCAGGGACCTCAGTTCATCGACTACTGTGTAAAAAGGCTTGATGAATACGGTGTTCCTATGATCACCCCGGGCGGCGGACTCGGTGCACATGTTGATGCTTCGCAGTTCGTAGGACACATCCCTCAGCAGGAATACCCTGCAGGTGCACTTGTATGTGCTTTCTACATCTGTGGCGGAATCAGAGGCATGGAGAGAGGTACGCTCTCCGAGGAGAGAAACGCTGACGGAAGCGAGAGATTCGCATCCATGGAGCTCGTAAGACTGGCCCTTCCGAGAAGAGTATTCACACTGTCACAGACAGAATACGTCATTGACAGAGTGAAGTGGGTATATGACCACAGAGACATGATCGGCGGGCTCAGATTCATTCACGAACCTAAGACTCTGAGATTCTTCACGGGAAAACTCGAGCCGACATCAGACTGGCCTGAGAAGCTCGCAGCCGCATTCATCGCAGACTTCGGAGAAGATCAATAGGGTATTAATATATAGAAAAAGGGAGCGGATCAGTAAACCTGCTGATCCGCTCCACTTTGTATATGGCATTATTTTGTAAATCTGAAGCTGCTCACATTGCCTTCCTCATCGAGCGCGTAGATGTAGTCACCTATGTAGACGCTCCTTGTGAGATAATTCTCTGAAAGGCTGTGCTGGTCATAGATGTTCAGTTTGTCATCAGCACCGAATACGAGGACACCGGCCTCGAACTGAGGCTCTGTGTATAGCTCATCTGAGATTTCCTCAGAAGGTGCAGTTTCTGATGCTGATGCATCGGCCGGTCCTTCTTCCTCTATGAGGATCGGCTCATCCTCATAGTTATAGACACTGTAAGGTACTGCATACCATCCGTCTCTGCTGTTGACAGTCAGTGCCTTGTGTGTGTCCTGCGCAGGGCTGCTCATATCCTTGAACTCCCTGCTGTCAAGGACCTTCGGCTGTGAAGGATAGCTTATATCGAACAGGACCAGCTTGAGTCCGGCAGCATATTCGCCGCCGTATCCGTTATCGCCTGTCGCATGACCGATGCCGAGAAGTCTGCCTTCACCGGCCGGTACAAGCAGGGTGGAGAACCCGTCTATCTTCACTTCGCCGTCTATTGATGGATTCTCCGGATCGCTCAGGTCTATGATGAAGAGCGGGTCGATCTGTTCATATGTGATCACATATGCCTTATCTCCGAAATATCTTACAGCCCTGATGCTCTCGTTGCGGGCAAAACCTGAGAGGGTGCCTGTTTCCTTAAGATCCTTATCCAGAACGAAGAGGTTGTTGACATCCATTCCGTTACGCTGAGAAGTTGTGGCGATGCGGAAGTATCCGTCTTTCTCGTCCATGGAGAACTGGTCATCGATCCTTCCGCGGACCTTTACGGTGGCGTTGAACTTCACTTTCAGACCGTCCAGTGAGGCTCTTACGATCCTTGTAGCGGAGCTTGATGTCTTGTCATCCCACTCTGTGGCTGTTGTGTACAGATTGTGGTCATTGCAGTAGACTTCTTCAGATGCTCCGAAGATCGCTGAACTCTTACATTTTGAATCCTTGCCTGACGTGATGTCCATCGCGCTGAGGACTATGTAGGAAGGCAGTTCAGGCTCAGGTACGCAGCAGATACTGTCCGGAGTCATTTCCGTATAGTTTCCGTCAACTGTACATTTAGGCAGTACGCGGCCGCCCTTATATACACTGTCTCTGGTGACAAGGTATACATAGTTTCCGACCATGCGGCTCGATACGATCGTGCCTGTCTGGCGGAAGGATGTGATCATCTCAGGTTTCTTCCGGTCGGAGATATCATATGTCGTGACACCGGTATATCCGTCATCTCCGTCATACACATAACCGACAGTGATCAGAGTGTCACCCTTAAGGAAAATGTCGTGGACGTAGTTCTCGACTTCTCCGGCTCCGATCTTCGACATCAGCTGTGTCTTGCCGTTGTCAGCACTGAGTATGATGACTTCACGGTCATTGTTGACGTAGTAGATATATTTCCCGTCTGTCTTGACGATATCCGCTTCGTCGACATCTTCGACCTGAAGATATGTATCAGAATGATCACCTGCTGATGATGAGGATTTTGCCTCTGAGCGGACCATATTGCCGCTTCCTGCATCCATGCTGCCCGTGGCAGGTGCGGAATCCTCAGTGACCATTTCAGCTTCTTCAAGAACATCTCCATCGTATAGAATATCCCGTGAGCGGTCAAGGCTGCTTACAAGATGCTCTATCTCGGACTTGTCCTTGAAAGTATACAGCTCTCCGTTCTGAATGCCTGTATCAGGAGGAGCAGTAACAGTCTGATAGAGCTGAACCCCTCCGAATACTGCAAAGATCAGGCAGGCTGCGGTCACTGCCAGACGTTTTACAACAGTTCTGGTGAATACCGGCTTTCGCGCGGGCTTATCCTGTGAGGAATAATCAGTGATATCTGAAGAGTAATCAGGGGTTTCCTGCACTGGCTTTTCATCAGTGCGGTCAGGCAGCATTGCCATGATGTTCTCTTCAGAGAGGCTGTCCGGCGCATGTATATCATCTGCATCAAACAGTGATCTGATATATTCAAGATCTTCAAAGTGATCTGTGTTTCTGTTCATTTCCGTCTCTCCTATCCTACGAAAGGTACTCGCGCATTTTTGCGAGGCTTCTGGACAGCTTGGATCTTACCGCGCCCGGGGTCAGGGAGGTGATCTCCGATATCTCTCTGCTTGTCAGGCCGCCCAGAACTGAGAGCAGCACTATGCTTCGCTCTTCTTCATCCAGCTGTGCCAGCGCCTCTGTCAGCTCGACTGAGAGGGAAGCGGGACTGCTTCCGCCGTCTGACGGACCTGATCCGCCTTCCGTATATATGCGTTGCATGTTTTCCCTGAGTCTTACGGAATCCTTTATGCGTTTTGCGCAGCATGCGTGCAGTATCCGGAAAATCCATGAGCCGAAGGCCTTCGGCTTTCTGAGCCCGGGCAGTCCCTGCCATGCTGCAAGCACGCATTCCGAGACAGCATCTTCAGCATCGGAAGGGTCGCCAAGGCGGTACAGCGCGTAGCGGTACAGCCGGTCCCTGTACTTTCCGTACAGCTCGCAGAATGCCTCCTTGCTGCCGGCAGCGGCAGCTTCTGCTGCTTTTATTTCATTTGTGAGATCTGTATATCTGCTGTCCACTTTACTACCTCATCTGTAAGCGGTGCGGCTGTCTGCAGCGGGCAGACAGGCTGTCTTTCTGAGAGCTCTCATATATATAGTATGGCAAAATGGCTCAGGTGTTGCAAAGATGAATGGAATTTTTTAGAAATCCATAGACAAATAAGTATTTTGTATTCCATGAAATATGGCGATGTCACGCGAGATATGATATCTTTAACTATTGTAAAAGGGATATTAGGTGCCTGACGCGGCACAGCTGATAACAATCCGGCTGACGTTACTGAGATCCATGGATGAATCACTGAAAAAAGCTGACAGCACACTGAAGAAATACAAGAAAAGCATCGCGTTCCGGAGTATTTTCGGGATCGTGGTTTTGCTTGCTGTTTTTGCCGGATTCGTCGGGTACATAGGTTATGACGGATTCCACGACTCCCTCCTGGAGCAGTATGAGCAGGGGGCTCTTCTGACTGCCAGTACAGCGGCAGACATCATCGATGGTGAAGACCTGTACCGCTATATCGAGAGTGAAGGGCGTTCAGGAGACTATATAGAAGCATTCAATGAGCTTCAGGCGCTGTGTAATTCCTCGGGATCAGCATTCATTTATGTCATCCAGCCCGACCAGACTGATTACGGACACATCAAGTTCATATTCTCCGTGTCCAACTACGAGATGGACTTCGTGCCTTATGAATTCGGGTATATCAGGGAGACGACCAATGATGAGTACAGGGAGAAATACAGATCTCTGTATGAGCAGAGGACCTTCAGCGAGTTCGTTGTAAGAGACAAGGGTGAAATAGAAACAGACCCGCATATAACTGCACTCATTCCGCTGAGAGGGTCAGACAATCAGGTCAAGGGCATACTGTGTGTACAGAGACAGCTTGATGAGCTCAACGAGGTGAGACTTGAGTACGTCAATAAGGTTGTATTCACTCTCATAGTTCTTGCCCTGCTTGTAATAATAGGGCAGAGTATGTATCTTCACAGGACGCTGCTTGATCCGCTTGGCAAGATAACTGATGAGGCGCAGCGTTTTGCCCGTGAAAACGTGAGAAGCGGAAGCAGCCTGACAGATACCATCAAGAACGTCGACGAGATCGGAATGCTTGCAGGCTCCATCGATCAGATGGAAGAGAAAATACAGGATTATGTAGACCATATCACTGCGATCACGGCTGAAAGAGAGCGTATGGATGCGGAGCTGTCACTTGCGACCCGTATCCAGGAAGACATGCTGCCTAATGTATTCCCTGCATATCCTGAGCGCAAGGAGTTCGACATCTATGCTTCGATGAATCCTGCCAAGGAGGTCGGAGGGGATTTCTACGACTTCTTCCTGATCGATGATACACATCTCGGTATCGTAATTGCAGACGTATCCGGCAAGGGGATCCCGGCGGCTCTGTTCATGATGGTATCCAAGATCATGATCAAGAACCAGGCTATGACCGGAGCAGGACCTGCGAAGATACTTGAGACGGTCAACGACCAGATCTGCGCGAACAACCGTGAGGAGATGTTCGTTACAGTATGGCTCGGAATACTGGATACGGAGACGGGTATCCTTACTGCTTCCAATGCGGGACATGAGTATCCGATGATCATGACAGACGACACAGGATTCAGGATACTGAAGGACAGACACGGGTTCGTCATAGGCGGAATGCCGGGTCTCAGACATACTGAATACGAGATCAGGATGGAGAAGGGATCAAAGATATTCGTCTATACAGACGGCCTTGCTGAAGCCCAGAATGCCGCAGATGAATTCTATACAGCAGAGCGTGCGGTTGAAGAACTGAATGTATGCAGGAACGGAAGCCCTGAGTTCATCGTGAAGTGGATGGCAAGATCAGTGGACAGATTCGTGGAAGATGCACCTCAGTTCGATGACCTGACGATGCTCTGCCTTGAATATAAAGGAAAAGAAGAAACAAAGGAGAAAGAAGATAATGGACAGAGCTGAAAAAGCGGCTGCAATGCACAGAGAAGGATTTAACTGCTGCCAGTCGGTGGCATGCGTATTTGCCGACGAACTCGGCATAGATGAATCACTCCTCTACATGATGGGAGAGGGATTCGGAGGCGGAATGGGAACAGGCAAGGGAGTATGCGGAGCCCTTTCAGGGGCTGCAATGCTTGCAGGACTTGTTCACAGCGACGGCAACACAGCAGATCCGGGCAACACCAAGAAGGAGACCATGAAAGCTGCCGGTGCGATGCAGAGGAAGTTCATTGAGCAGGCAAAGGGCCTGTACTGCATAGATATAAAGACCGGCAATAACGGTCAGATGTTCACATCCTGCGATGACTGCATCAGGATAGGAGTCAGAGTCGCTGAGGAGGTTCTCGGACTCTGATGAAGGATGATTACAGGACTGGAGTGATGTCAGTTCTGGCGTGCCAGCTTATATGGGGATTCTGTCCGATATACTGGCAGGCGCTTGAACCGATACCGTCATGGATCATAATCCTGTACAGGATCGTGACCATGTTCATTTTTTCATATATCGCAGCAAGATTCAGATACAGCCGGGAGGAAATCTGGGGGCCTCTCAGGGACAGAAAGGTAAGGACCAGATACTTCACGTCGGGTCTGATACTGACGATCAACTGGAGCATATACATATGGGCCATGACCTCGGAACACGTTATCCAGGCTGCGATAGGCTATTATATCGAGCCGCTCGTCATATGCGCTGTAGGTATCATAGTTTTCAAAGAGAAGCTCACGAAGTATAACATGACCGCCATGGCTTTTGCTCTTGTTGCGATCATTATCATACTGATGCATTTCAGGCAGCTTCCGGGCGTAGCTCTCGGACTTGCCGGTACATGGGCTGTGTATACAGCTATCAAGAAGACAGCGAAACAGCCGGCGATCATATCCCTCGTCTATGAAACGATGATATATGCCGTGATAGCTGCATTCGCCATATTCTACATCGAAGGCAGAGGAATAGGAGCTGCATCGATGGGCATACCGGGAAAGTATGCGCTGATGTTCCTGAGCGGACTCGTTACGCTTGTCCCTGTGGCACTGTTCAGCGTAGCTGCGCCTAAGGTGTCGCTTTTCATCATAGGACTGGCACAGTATATAAGTCCGACCATCACATTGCTGCTCGGGATATTTCTCTTCAAAGAACCGATCGACATAGTTCAGATAATAGCGTTCGTTATAATATGGACCGGACTTTGCTTCTTCACATACGGGGAATTCGTAAGACATGGCAGAAAACAGTAAACCGGATAACAACAACAGAACAATCGGAAATAACAGAAAGGACCTGACCCGGGGATCGATCCTCGATAAGGTCCTTCTTTTTGCCATACCTCTGATGCTGACCAGCATGCTGCAGCAGCTGTTCAATGCGACTGATGTGGCTGTCGTAGGGAGGTTCGCCAGCAAGGAGGCGATGGCTGCCGTAGGAGGAAACGCCTCGGTAGTGTCTCTTCTTGTAAACTTCTTCACCGGCTTGTCTGTTGGCGCCAACGTAGTCATTGCCAAGAATATCGGTGCCAGAAAACCGGGGCAGGCGAGAAAAGCAGTCTATACCTCGATGGTCCTGGCTCTCATCTGCGGTCTTTTCATTGCCGTTGCAGGCAATCTGATCGCCGGACCTATAGTCAGGCTGATGGGGTTCCCTGAAGAGGTGGCACCGTACTCAGTCCAGTACCTCCGGATATATTTCGGAGGCGCTCCTTTCATAATGCTGTACAACTTTGAGGCGGCTATTTTCAGGAGCAACGGCAATACAAGAACGCCGCTTATATGTCTCTTCATCGGAGGGGTATTCAATGTAGCTGCCAATCTCATATTTGTTATCGTATTAAAAATGGATGTCGATGGTGTCGCGATCGCGACTGTTATGGCCAATATGATAAGCTCCATGCTTCTCCTGCATAAGCTCAGAAAAGAAGAGGGCTTTATCAGAGTCAGGGTCACAAAGCTGTGGCTTGACAAACCGATACTCATGCAGATAATCAGGATCGGACTTCCGGCAGCTCTTCAGAGCACCGTCTTCTCGATCTCCAATCTGTGCGTGCAGTCTGCTGTCAACAGCCTCGGGCCTGATGTAATGGCGGCGTCCTCAGCGGCATTCAACATAGAGATTTTTGTATTCTTTGTTGTAAATGCCTTTACGCAGACGCTTGTCACATTCGTAGGGCAGAATTACGGAGCGGGCGAGTATAAGAGGTGCAGGGATGTAGTCAGAAAGACTCTGCTGGTGAGCTGGGTCTTTACGATGGTAGTGAGCATCATAACGATACTTACCGTCAACAGCCTGATGGGGCTCTTTACGGATGAGCCTGCGATAGTTGAGATAGGGGCGCTGAGAGTCAGGATCCTCATGTACGGCGAGACTCTGAATGTAATAATGGACAACCTGTCAGGCGCGCTGAGAGGACTCGGAAAGTCCATGATACCTGCGGTCATCTCATTTATCGGTGTCTGCGGCACCAGGATCACGTGGGTCTTCACCGGGTTTCAGATATACCACACATTCTTCTCGCTGATGCTTGTATTCCCGATAAGCTGGGGCGTATCGGCGCTGGTAATAGCGATAATGTGGATAAGGACAAGAAACAAAATGCTGCCTGTGTAGGCGGCATTTTTCGTACGGTTTTCATTCGACTTTGTTTACCATGTATACACCGGTGAGTATCAGGATGATGCCGATGATGCATACCGGAGTGAACGGCTCCTTCAGGAAGATGGTGCCGGCAAGCACGGATACGACCGGCGTTATATTGGCCAGCACTGCGATGCGGCTTACTTCCAGCACGGTCGCGGCATAGTTGAAACAGAAGAAAGCTGCGACCGAGCATATGACGGAAAGGAACAGGACCGGCAGGATGACGTATTTATCCTGCATCGCGGATACCATGGACGGGAGGAAATCCCGTCCTTCACTTATTATTGCGCTTCCGGTGAATGCAATGAATCCCATCACCATCATGATGAAGGTCCTCTCGAAAGAAGAGAAGACATCAGAGATCGAGCGGCTCAGCACTGTGAAGAATGAAGCGGATATGATCGCAACGAGAAGATACAGTATGCCTGACAGGCTGATGACTCCTTCGCCGGTCTGATTCACCGATATGATCGCCACACCGGTCACTGAACACAGGATCCAGGCAAAACGCTTTGCAGACAGGCGCTCATGAAGGAAAACGACTGACAGCAGCGCTGTCGATATCGGGATAAGTGAGATCATGAGCCCGGAGAAGGATGACGTCGTGCGCCTGATTCCCTCGGTCTCGGCGATAAAGTATATTACCGGCTCACACAGTCCCATCAGAAGGAAACGGCCAAGAGGTTTCCCTTTAAGACTGACTTTGCCGATGCCTGCTGCGATAAGAGCAAGCATTATGAGCATGCTGAATGTGAATCGGGCGGACAGCAGAATGGACGACGAGGTGTGTTCAATGCCGACTCTTGTTGCCATGAAGCTGAAGCCCCATATTACATTTGCTGTGCCCGCGATCAGCAGGGCGCGCTGCGTCTGAGATGTCTGTTTATTGTTCATGCGTGGAATGTGACCTGGTTGATATATGTGATGAATGTCCTCAGACTCTGAGGAACGTGTTTTATTGTGTAGTACAGCTGCAGCGTCTCGTTGAATACACCCTGCAGCGAATAGCCGTACAGTCCTTCAGCATCCTCGGCTTCCTGCTCGAGCATGATGGCAAAACCCTGTGACAGCTCGGTAAGGAGGTGCTGCTTGGCGATGGACTCAACTACGGTCACACCGTCAAACGAGACTCCGAATGTCTGGTTCAGTATGTTCTGGCAGTAGTCGTGGTACCGCGGCTCCCTAGACTTGGTTATCATCGGCAGATTCCGGATGACTTCCTCGATGCTCCCGTATTCGTTCATCGCTTCCTGCGAGCAGTATATGTATGTGTCTCCGGAGAGAACGTTGACATATCTCATCGAGTGGTCGCGGAGCGCCTCTGAGACGAGGATGTTTGGTATGAGGACCGCATGTATCTTGCGGCGCTTGAGCTGGTCGTAGAGATCCGTACGGCCGCCGAATGAGACCTTGAGCTCGATCTCAGGATGGCTCTTGCTGAACATACTGAGAATCGAAAGATCGAAGAACTCTCCGTATACACCTATCTTAAGCTCATCTTCTGCGACCTGCATCAGCTGCCTGGTCAGGTCATCATAGTCTTTCTTAAGCTCCTTGGCCCCGTTGTAGAATGTGTGGCCGGCCTCTGTAAGGCTGCACTCGCGGGTCGTCCTGTAGAAGAGTTTTACTCCGAGTTCATCTTCGAGCTGCGCTATGTATTTACTCATTGTTGTCTGTGCGACATTGCACTTTTCTGCAGCCTGAGTGAAGCTCTCACTGTTGGCTGCCGCGAAGAAAAGATCAAGTTTGCTGATATCCATAGAAACCTCTCTGTGTAAGCGGAATGTGCATATTGTCCTTCAGGTGATATGCGCATTCCGCTTTAAAGTCAATTACTACGGCTGATAATTATCGAAGAATTATCAGCCACACTTTTGCATCCGCAGTGATTGTATACGCAAAGAAATGCAAAGTAAAGCACAGTCAGCACGATTTGGAATAAATAAATTTTATTCACCAAGAAGTTTCTTTACAGGATTGCCGGGCGAGATTGACAGTGAATTAACAAAATGCGAAAATCTTAAATAGATAAATTCTTAACAAATAGCTGACGGAAGGCGGCCGGAGAACAGAATATGATTACTCTCGGAATAGATATCGGATCGACAACTTCAAAGTGTGTTCTTATGAAAGACGGCAGTGATATCCTGGCATACAGCCTCAGGATAGGCGGGCTCGGAACAGAAGGACCGGAAGAGGCTCTGGCGGAGCTGTGGGAGAAGACTTCATATACGGCTGATCAGGTGGACCGCACTATCGTCACAGGATACGGACGAAACAAGTATGAGGGAGCAGACGGTGAGGTCAGCGAACTGACATGCCATGCTCTCGGCGGCAGATTCGTTTTTCCGGCTATGAGGACGCTTATAGATATTGGAGGACAGGATGCCAAGATCATCTCGCTGAGCGAGAGCGGCAGAATGTCCAATTTTGTCATGAACGATAAATGCGCTGCAGGTACGGGAAGGTTCCTGGATGTCATGGCGAATATCCTGAGAATGGATATCGATGAACTGGACGAATGCGCGGCGAAGTCTGAGAACCCGGCGTCCATCTCGAGTACATGTACAGTATTCGCTGAATCCGAGGTCATCAGCCAGCTCGCCAACGGGGTGTCGAGGCCCGACCTTGTAGCAGGAATATGCGAGAGCGTAGCGTCCAGGGTGAGCGCACTTGCAAGGAGGGCCGGAGTCGTACCTCAGGTATGCATGTCCGGAGGAGTCGCTAAGAACAATGCCGTAAGAAACGCTCTGGCAAAGAGTCTCGAAACGGAAATAGACACTGACCCTATGGCGCAGTATTTCGGAGCTATAGGAGCTGCACTGTACGGATACCGTCAGCTGCAGAAGAACAAGTAAATAACAGAATACCGAGGGATCTGCGGCAACAGGTCCTGCGGTCATATAACAAAGTGAGAAACCGCCTTCTGCAACAGAAGACGGCTTCAAATACAGGGCTCTGAGATAGAACCAAGTACCCAATGTCATTTTATCTCACAGAGCCCGGAAATTAAATATTTCGGACTCTTTTGTGTCCAAATAATTAACCGTATTTATTAAGGAGGATGAAATGGCAGAAGAAGTCAAAAAGCCTGAAGAAGTCAAGAAGCCTCGCAAGCCGCTGGATCCTAATTCAGCAAAGTACAAGCTTGGCAAGATCGCATCAGATGCTTTTGCAACAGCTATTGAGGCCAAGAAGCAGGGCAAGCCTGTAGCATGGGTCTCCAGTAATTTCCCGGTCGAGATCCCTGAGACTCTGGGACTGGCAACAGCTTATCCTGAGAACCAGGCTGCAGGAATCGCAGCAAGAGGAGCAGGCGAGAGAATGTGCGAAGTCGCTGAAGCAGACGGATATTCAAACGATATCTGCGCTTACGCAAGGATCAGCCTGGCATATGCCAAGCTCAAGGAATGTCCTGAGCAGGATGTAGCTATGCCGGATGTACTGCTCTGCTGCAACAACATCTGCAACTGCATGATCAAGTGGTATGAAAACCTCTCACAGGAACTGAATATTCCTATGATCATGCTTGATATCCCGTTCAACCCTGACTATGAGGTATCCGATGCAGAGGTCGCATATGTAACAGGACAGTTCTGGGATGCAGTTCATCAGCTCGAGGACCTGTTCGGCCTCAAGTGGGATGACGACAGATTCAAGGAAGTCACCGGATTCAGCTGCCGTTCAAGCCGTGCATGGCTCGAAGCAACAGCACAGGCAAAATACACACCGTCTCCGTTCAACGGATTCGACCTTCTGAACCACATGGCTGTAATGGTAACAGCACGCGGCAAGGAAGAGGCAGGCGAAGCAATGGAAACACTTCTCAAGGAGTACAAAGAGAACCACGAGAAGGGCGAGAGCACTTTCCGCGTAGAGGAAAAGCACAGAGTAATGTTCGAAGGCATCGCATGCTGGCCTTACCTCAGAGTCACATCGAGAGGACTCAAGGACCGCGGCATCAACATGGTAACGACTATCTATGCTGACGCATTCGGTTTTGACTACAACTCATTCGATGAGATGATCAGGGCTTACTGCAGCGTTCCTAACGCTATCAACCTCGAGAAGTCAAGAGACAAGAGAGTCAAGCTCTGCAAGGACAACAACGTAGAGGGACTTCTCGTACATACCAACAGATCCTGCAAGCTCTGGTCAGGATTCATGGCTGAGATGAGCCGCCAGATAGGCAAAGAGTGCAATATCCCTGTAACAAGCTTTGACGGTGACCAGGCTGACCCAAGGAACTTCTCCGAGGCTCAGTATGACACAAGAGTCCAGGGTCTCTACGAGATCATGGAAAGCAACAAGGAAGCTAAGGAGGCGTAATCATGGTTCAGGATGTAATGAAGAAATTCCACGAGGCCGCAGTTTCGCCTCGTGCACAGATGGATAAATACATGGCTGAGGGAAAGAAGATCGTCCTCACAGCTCCTGTATACACACCGGAAGAGCTGATCCACTCCATGGGATTCGTACCTATGGGAGCATGGGGCGCAGATATGGAGCTCAACAGATCCAAGGAGTATTTCCCTGCATTTCTCTGCTCGATCGTTCAGTCGATCCTCGAGCTCGGTATCAAGGGAGCATACAAGGGTGCGAGCGCTATCGTCATCCCTTCACTCTGCGACACTCTCAAGACACTCGGCGAGAACTGGAAGTATGCAGTAGATGACATCAAGTTCATCCCTATGACATATCCGCAGAACAGAAAGCCTGACTACGGCATCGCTTTCACTAAGGCAGGATACGAGAGAGTCATCAGGGACCTTGAAGCACTCGGCGGCAAGTATGACCCGGCTGCGCTCGCAGAATCCATCAGGGTATACAACAGGCACAACGCTGTTATGAGACAGCTCGACGAGACACTTGCTGTTCACCCTGAGATCACTGCAGCAGAGAGAAGCGACATCTTCAAGAGCGCTTACTTCATGACCAAGGAAGAGCACACTGCTCTCGTGGAAGAGTTCCTCGCTGAACTCGGCGAAGCAGGCGAAGAGAAGATCGGCATCGTAGTCAGCGGAATCCTGACAGACGCTCCTCAGCTCAATGAGATCTTCGATGAGTTCGGAATGCATATCGTTGCCGACGACGTTGCAGCACAGTCACGCCAGTACAGGACTGATGCTCCTGAGATGGATGATCCTCTGCAGGCACTCGCAGTCAAGTTCGCAAACATGGACAACTGCTCAGTTCTCTACAATGTCAAGAAGCCTAGAGTACAGTGGATCGTTGATACTGCAAAGGCACGCGGCGCAAAGGGCGTCGTCGTGGTAATGACAAAGTTCTGCGACCCTGAAGAATTCGACTACGTAATGATCAAGAAAGCATGTGAAAAGGCAGACCTGCCTCTCGCACTCGTGGAAGTAGACAGACAGATGGTCCACTTCGAGCAGGTTAGAACCAACCTCGAGACATTCCGCGACATGCTGACTATGTAAAAGGAGAAAATTATGAGTAATGTAAGCAGACCTCTTGAAGGTGTGAAAGTCGTTGAACTTGCTACCTTCATCGCGGCTCCTTGTACCGCAAGATTCCTCGCTGACCTCGGTGCTGATGTAATCAAGGTCGAGGCTCCTAAGGGAGACCCTCTTAGATACACTGCTGTAAATGAAGGACGTCCGCTCGACCAGAAAGAGAACACTTCCTATGATCTTGAGAACGCAGGCAAGAGATGTATCGCTCTCAACACCAAGACTGAAGAGGGCAGAGCTGCTCTTGAGAAGCTGATCGCAAATGCTGACGTATTCATCTGCAACTGGAGACAGGGACCTCTTAAGAGAGCAGGTCTCGACTGGGATACACTTCACGCAAAGTATCCTGCTCTGGTTATGGGATATATCTCAGGATACGGCGAGAAGGGTCCTGACAAGGACCTTCCGGGATTCGACTTTACCGCATTCTATGCAAGAGGCGGCATCCTCGGACCTCTGAGAGACAAGACAAGCACACCTATGCTGACCGTTCAGGGATTCGGCGACCATCAGGTAGCCATGAACCTCGCAGCAGGAGTACTCGCTGCACTCTACAAGGCCAAGATGACAGGCGAAGGAGATCAGGTAGTAGTATCCCTCTTCCACAGTGCTGTATGGGACGTTTCCCTGATGCTGCAGGCAAGCCAGTATGGTTCAGACAGCTGCAGATTCCCTATGGAAAGATGGGAGAACGGCAACCCGCTGACAATGGTTTACCAGACCAAGGACGACCAGTGGCTGCAGATCGCTATGCCTCAGTATGACAGACATTATCCGATCTTCATGAACGCTGTAGGACACCCTGAACTGGCTGAAGATCCGAGATACTATCCGCAGAAGAACCTCGTTCCTAACAGAAAAGAGTTCTCGGCATGGATGAATGAGCTGTTCCTTACAAGAGACTGTGACGAATGGTGCAAGATCCTCGATGACGCAGATATTCCGTATGCTGTAGCACAGAACTGGGATACACTGCTCGTCGACAAGCAGGCATGGGCATCCGACATCTTCTATGAGATGCAGTACTCCAACGGAAACAAGCGTACTCTCGTAAGACCTCCTGTAATGTTCAAGGAAAACGGTCTGCCTGAATACAACAGAGGACCATATCTTGCAGAGCATACAGAAGAGATCCTGGCACAGTACGGATACACCGACGAAGAGATCAGCAAAATGATCGAGGACGGTGCCGCAGTATCCATGGATCCGTCTCTCAGAGACTAATTTTCAAGACAAAACATAAAAAGGGACTGGTTCACCTAATAGCGGGGGAATTAAGTTTTTTCGGAGGATAATCAAAATGAAAATCGCTGCTTATGAAGTAAGACCTGATGAAAAACCTATCATTGAAGGACTTTGTAAGGATTACGGCATCGATCTGGTAAGCACACCTGCAAACCTCGACGCCACTACTATGGGAATGGCTGAAGGATGTCAGGGTGTTACCACACTCGGACAGTCTGATTACAGCAATGAAGTACTCGACACACTCAGAGGCTACGGCGTTAAGGTCCTTGCTTCAAGATGTGTAGGTTACAACCACATGAACGTCGACTACGCACGCAGACTCGGATTCAGACTCTGCAACGGATCATACGCACCTAACGGAGTTGCTGAATATACAGTAATGGCGATCCTGGTCGCAATCAGAAAGTTCAAAAAAGCCATTTACAATACAGACGATAACGACTTCACGCTCAAGGGCAAGATGGGAAGAGAGCTTCGCTCACTGACTGTCGGCGTCATGGGAACAGGCAAGATCGGATTTACAGTGTGCAAGCTGCTTTCGAGCTTTGGATGCAGGATCCTCGCATATGACGTGTATCAGAATGACGCAGTAAGAGAGTATGCAGAGTATGTTGATCTCGATACGCTCTATGCAGAGTCGGATGTCATCACCATCCACACGCCGCTTCTGCCTTCAACAACAGGCATGATCAACAAAGAGGCTATCAAGAAGATGAAGAAAGGCGTAGTCCTGATTGATAACGCAAGAGGCGAGCTCTGCGATGTTGACGCTCTGATCGAAGGCATGGAAACCGAGAAGATCGGCGCGCTCTTCGTGGACGCTTTCCCTGGCGAGACAGGCATCATCCACGTTCCTCACAATGAGGATATAGTTAGGACAGAAGGTATGCCTTGGTTCAAGCTGAAGTATCTTCGTTCATTCGTGAACTTCGTGCACACACCGCATATGGCATTCTTTACTGAGGAGGCCGCTGCTTCGATGGCACAGTGCGGCGTTGATTCGATCCGCGAGATCCTGACAGATGGCAAGAGCAGCCATGAGATCCCTGAATAAATAATGTTAATTCGCGGCTGATAAGTCGCACTCATAAGAACACTAGGAGGAAAATATGATTCTTGACAAGAAACATGCCATGCAGCAGAAACTCTTCCGTCAGTTCGCTGAGGCTGAGTTCACCAAAGAGCTGCAGGAAGAACTGGATACCACCGGTGCTTTCAACTGGGATATCCACAACAAGATGGCAAAGTACGGATTCATGGGAGTCAAGATCCCTACTGAGTACGGCGGAGCAGGCGGAGACTACATGTCATACGTCATCATGAACGAAGAGCTCTCCCGTCAGGATCTCGTTCTTTCCATCTATGCCAACACATCCAACTCCCTCGGCGGCGGCCCGCTGCTGCTGGCAGGAAGTGAAGAGCAGAAGGCAAAGTATCTGCCTCCTGTAGCAAGAGGAGAGAAGATCCTCGTATTCGGACTTACCGAGCCGGGTGCAGGTTCTGACGCAGGCGGAACAACAACTACAGCTATCCCTACAGAGGATGGTGAGAGCTTCGTCATCAACGGCCGTAAGTGCTTCATCTCCGGAGCTCCGATGGCTGACTGGATCATCATCTTTGCCAAGACCGATCTCAAGCAGAAAGGCTCAAGAGGAATTTCCATGTTCATCGTAGACATGCATCTTCCGGGAGTATCCCTGGGTGCTGATGAGAAGAAGATGGGAATCAAGGGCTATCCTACAAGCGACGTCGTATTCGAAGACGTTGTTGTCGGCAAGGACTGCCTCATAGGACCTCTCCACAAGGGATTCCAGTACGCTATGAAGACTCTGGACGGAGGACGTCTCGGAGTAGCTGCAATGTCAGTAGGCGTTGCACAGTGTGCTCTTGACGAGGCTGTCAAGTACGCTAAGGAAAGAAAGCAGTTCGGACGCAGGATCGCAGATTTCCAGGGTGTAAGCTTCATGATCGCTGAGATGGCTGCTGATGTTGAGGCTGCAAGACAGCTGACATATCACGCTGCACAGCTCAAGGATGCCAATGACCCTGAAGCAGGCGCTGCATGCTCCAAGGCTAAGTTCTTCGCGGCAGAGGCTGCAAACAGATGCGCATACAAGGCTGTACAGATCCACGGCGGATACGGATATATCCAGGAGTACAAGGTTGAGAGACTTTACAGAGACGCACGTATCCTCTCGATCTTCGAGGGTACATCCCAGATCCAGGAGCTCGTTATCGCCAACGGTCTGCTGAGATAGTAAAGGAGGTACAAGGAAATGAAAATAATGGTAACAGTAAAGCAGGTTCCTGATACCTCCGGCAAGGTAGCAGTGAACGAAGACGGTACACTGAACCGTGCTTCCATGCAGACTATCATCAACCCTGATGACCTGAATGCTGTAGAAGAAGCTCTTTCACTCAAGGATGAATACGGCTGCAAGGTAGTTGCTTTCACAATGGGACCTATGCAGGCAGAGCCTATGCTCAGAGAACTCCTTGCTATGGGTGTTGATGAGACAGTACTCATCTCCGCAAGACAGTTCGGAGGATCGGATACATATGCCACATCCCAGATCATCGCTGCAGCTATCGACACTTACGGCGTAGATGATGACGATATCATCATCGCCGGACGTCAGGCCATCGACGGAGATACCGCTCAGGTAGGACCTCAGATAGCTGAGAAGCTCCACCTGCCGCAGGTAACATACGCAGGCGAAGTCAAGAAGGACGGAAACGTTCTCACGATCAAGAGAATGCTTGAGGACGGATACATGACAGTCAAGGTCCACACTCCTTGCATGATCACATGCATCAAGGAGCTGAACGAGCCTAGATACATGAACGTCCGCGGCACTATCGAGTGCTGGGACAAGCCGCTTACGATCATGGACTATGATGCACTCAAGGATCACGAGCTGATCGACGCAACAACCATCGGTCTCAAGGGATCCCCGACAAACATCTACAAGTCATTCGCACCTCCTGTCAAGGAGCCGGGCATGATGCTCGAGGGCTCCGGCAAGGAAACCACTGACAAGCTTGCACACATGCTGACAAGCAAGCACATCATCTAGGAAAGGAGGACAGACATGGCTTATAACAGTGCAGATATAGCTGCTTTCAAGAACGTATGGGTCTTCTGTGAGCAGCGTCAGGGCAAAATGATGCCTACAACATTCGAACTTATCTCCGAGGGCCGCAAGCTGGCTGATGAACTCGGCGTTGAGCTGTGCGGAATCCTGCTTGGCGATGATGTTGACGGAATCGCAGCAGAACTCGGCGGATACGGAGCTGACAGAGTATACGTATACAACAGCCCGCTCCTGAAAGATTACACAACTGATGCATACACCAAGGTTATCGTAGATGCAGTAGAGGAATTCAAGCCTGAGATCATGATCTACGGAGCTTCCCACATCGGAAGAGACCTCGCACCTAGATGCGCAGCAAGACTCCACACAGGACTCTGCGCAGACTGTACACACCTTGATGTAGACCTCAATGGTTATGTTGAGTTCCTGAGAACAGGATCAAACGTAGATGTTGACAACACCAACTTCGAGACCAAGATGTTTGATGTCAACACCAACCTCAAGATGACACGTCCTGCATTCGGAGGACACCTCATGGCTACTATCGTATGCCCGAGATTCCGTCCTGCAATGGCGACCGTACGTCCGGGCGTTATGAAGAGAAGACCTTTTGATGAAGAGGGCGTCAAGAAGATCGAGATCGTTCATCCTGGCTTCGAACTCTCTGCAGAGGATGTCAAGACAGAGGTAGTGGAAGTAGTCAAGGCTGCCAAGAAGCTCGTAGACCTTATCGGTGCTGAGTACATCGTATCGGTAGGCCGCGGTATCGCAAAGGATGTTGACGGCGGAATCGCTCTTGCAGAAGAGCTCGCTGACGTACTCGGCGGAGTTGTAGGTTCATCCCGTGCTGTAGTAGATGCAGGATGGATGACAGCAGATCACCAGGTAGGACAGACAGGAAAGACTGTACATCCTAAGGTATACATCGCTCTCGGTATCTCCGGAGCTATCCAGCACAAGGCAGGAATGCAGGAGTCTGAGTACATCATCGCTGTAAACAAGGATGAGAATGCTCCTATGTTCGAGATCGCTGACTACGGTATCGTAGGCGACCTCTTCAAGGTAGTTCCGCTGCTGATCGAATCAATAAAGGAAGCTAAGGCAGAGGCGTAGTATGAGCTACAAAATCTTTACAATCAGTCCAGGCTCCACTTCAACCAAGTGCGCTGTCTTTGAAGACAATAAATGTCTCTTCAAGGAGAACATCAGCCACGAGCCTGAGATACTGAAGGAATTCCCGACTGTCAATTCGCAGCGCCCGTTCAGAGTGGGCGTTGTGATGGCAGTTCTCCACAGCCACGGATTCCAGCTGAGAGACATGGATGCCTTCGCGGCGTATTCGGGAGGACTCGAGTCGACACCGGGCGGCATTTTCCCTGTGAACCAGAAGATGCTTGTGGATGCGATGTCCGGAAGGATAGCAGACCATCCTGCTGTGCTCGGCTCGCAGATCATCGGCGAATTCTCGACGGCTCTCGGCAAGCCGGCATACGTCATTGACCCGCCGGATGTGGATGAGTTTGACGATATCGCAAGGATATCCGGGATCAAGGGCATATACAGAGAGTCACATGTGCATGTTCTCAACCAGAAGGAAGTTGCCAGGAGAATGGCGGCCGAGCTCGGTAAGAGATATGACGAGTGCAATTTCATCGTGTGCCATGTGGGAGGAGGCCTTTCGATAGCTGCTCACAAGCAGGGGAGAATGGTCGATGCCAACGACGTCGTAAACGGCGACGGTCCTATGGCACCTAACAGATCGGGATATGTTCCGATGCTGCCTTTTGCAAAAATGTGCACATCAGGTGAGTACACCTATGATGATATGAAGGCTCTTGTTTCAAAGACCGGCGGTCTCAAATCCCTGTCGGGCACAGATGACAACATTAAGCTCAAGGAGATGAGAGACAGCGGCGACAAGTGGGCTTCACTTGTATATGATGCTTTCTCATACAATCTGGCAAAGTACATCGGATCGTATGCCTGCGTTCTTGAGGGTAAGGTCGATGCGATAATCCTGACAGGCGGAGTCAGCAAAGATGAAGAGTTCGTGGAAAGCATCAGGAAGTATGCCGGATGGATCGCACCTGTCAGATCATACGGCGGGGACTTCGAGATGGAAGCTCTTGCCGAAGGTGCCCTGAGAGTCCTTCGCGGAGAGGAAGAACCTAAGGAGTACACGGGAGTACCTGTGTTCAGCGGATTCGATTTTGAACCGTAAAAAATTCAAAACAGTGCATGCGTTGATATGACTGCATTTTGCGGAAATACGGATGTTTCTTAAATATTATTAAGATGCTTCGGAACAGCGCTGCAGATATAATGATTACAGATTAAGCGAGGCTTGTTGAATAAGCTTCGCTTAATTAATTGCTTTGAATAGCCGCTCAGCATGAAGGCGGGGTTTAAGGCAGATTTAAGGATGAGATTGTAATATGGTCGTGCACAATGGGGGAAGTATGTGCAGACTGTTATGGAACATACAGACGGGGACAGGTGAAAGATATGAAATACGAACAGGGTGCTGAGCTTATGCTCGATGCCTTGAGAGGCATACATGGAAAATTCAAAAAGCTCTACGGCCAGGCGGCGATGAGACTTGATGATGACACGTATATCCTGTCCGGAGGAACAGGACTCCTTTCGGATATAAATGAGGATAATCTTGTTGTCTGTGAGATAAGCGCCGGAGGACTCGGAGAGGTATTCAATGTCAGGAAGGACATCAATGCTGTAATTTTCGGGATCACTGCGGATATGGTCAGTGTATCGGAGGGCGGCAGCAATGTGCGTACTGCACTCGAAGACCTTGCTCAGCTTACAGGTGCGGAGCTTAAAGTCCTGCCTGATGCATCGCCGGAGAACATAATCGGTGCACTTGAGGATACCAGCGTCTGCCTGGTGAAGGACATGGGCGGTATCGCGACCGGCTCCAACATCAGGAAGGCTGTCGCAGGCATACAGATAGTGGAGAAGGCCTGCGAGGCTGAGATCCACGGAAAGCTCCTCGGAGGCACCATTCCTATCGATGCTGAGCTCGCGGAGAGTTACCGCAGAGAGTTCAGTTCGGACTACGTGAACAGAAATGAGCAGGGAAAGATCCCTTTCATCGGGTTTGAGGAAAAGGAGTTTGAGCTGAGAGGACAGCTTATTGACATGGGCAGGGAGCTGGTGAAGAGGGACCTGTCATACGGATCATGGGGCAATCTTTCAGTCCGTCTCAATGACCATGAGATGCTGATCACCCCGTCCTCGATGGACTATTTCGACATCAAGCCTGAGGACATAGTCAGGATGGACATCAATACACTTGAATACAGCGGGGACCAGAGGGAACCGAGCAACGAGTCTCTGATGCATGCGGCTCTGTACAGGAAGTACGAAGACTGCGATGCAGTCATACACACTCATTCCAACGGTATTTCAACATTCGCTGCATGTGAAGCGGGATTCGCAGCAGGTCATGAAGAGGTAAGGAGGCTCGTGGGAGATACCAGAGTCACAAGCTATGCGCGCGCCGGTTCTGCAGAGCTTGCGGAAGCCGTTGTCGAGACAATGCTGGACACTCATGCAGCCGTCATTCCTCACCACGGAGCAGTGTATACAGGACCTTCACTCCAGGTCGCATTCAGGGTCGCTGAGGCTATTGAGATAAGGGCAAGAAACATACTGGATTTTGACAGCAAACCGGAGGATGACGAAGAATAACAGGCTGAGAAAATGATCAGATATCAAAACCACGGAGTATCCGTTCAGTCGGACTCCGTGGTTCTTTATTTCTGATAATTGTGTTCAGATGTAATGCGGGTTTAGCCGGGAACAGACCGCTACAGCGACAGTATCCTGTCCGCTACGCCTCTCCATGTGATACCCGATGTATCAGGAGCTGGTCCTGAAAGTGATCCGTTTTTAATATCTATGATCAGTCTGCGCAGAGTTCCGGTAAGATCTTCAGTGAACTGCTTCAGACCGTTGTCAGTCGGGGTATCTATGGCTGCCATCTCAGGCATCGGAACGAACCGCACGTTATTATCAGGTACATTGGCTGTTATCCACGGGCGCACACCCGGAAGGTCAGTGCTGACCGGGACAGCGCCTGATGCCATGGCCTCGATCAGGACGAGAGGCAGTCCTTCGAAGAACGAAGGGAGCACGAATATATCACTGTATCTGAATATCTGTGCCAGGTGATCCTGGGATATCTGGCCGAGCCAGGTTATGTTGTCAGGCAGAGTGTCGAGTCTTCTGCGGACTTCCTCATCCTGGCATCCGCCTGCGAGAGTGACCTCAAAAAACGGTACAGCCTGGTCAGCTGCAAGAGTCTCCAGTGCATCGAGAAGCTGAGGCACTCCCTTGGGCCTGCTCATTTTGCCTGCGTAGCATATCATGACAGGGACCTCATCATCACCCGCATACTGCTGCAGATCATCCCTGCCGGCTCTGCCGTCCTTATTGAATAATGCGTCGTTATACCCGCTGCCTATGACGGTGACCCTGCTCTCTGGCAGACCGAACATTTCCATTATAGTGTTCTTCTGCTCCTCATGAAGAGCCAGAGCTTTGTCTATGCGGGAGATCTCAGGCCTTACGAGCTCGCGCAGCTCATCGCAGTTGACCATCTGCCTGAGATCGGTACCGTGTGAGATACCGTATATCTTCCTGTCAGGGAAGTGCTTCCTGACAAGAGCGGTCAGAAGGAAGAGGTGATGGCATACGATAAGGTCAGGGTCGAGTTCGGCGACAGCACGGCTGACTGCATTTATGAATGCATCCTCGAACTGATTTATCATATGGGGCGTCAGATCTCTGTATCTGGTGGATGTGTACGGCATGATGTCGGACATCCCGACTACAGGATAAGGCAGGCCCCTGACCGCTGAGCCGGCCTTCACCTTGCACGGTGCAAAAAGACTTCCCTCTGATGCAGGCTGTGCAGATGCCGTATCGGTAAAGAACACCGGATAGCATGCTACGCCTTCCGGAAAGTCAACGGGATCATTGGGATATATTCCGCATACGACTGCCTGCCTGTGGCCGGCACGGGCCCATGAGCGGACGAGCTCGGTCATATATGTGCCGCTGCCTGTGGAATGCGGCTTCTGTGCGGTGATGCTGAGTATTCTCACGCTGATGCTCCTTTTTTAGCTGATCATTATAGGTAGCCGTTATCATGAAAATAATACAGATGCTGAGCATATTTCACAATAAAAACACATTACCGGACGTTCAATATACTTGAATTATGCACCACAAATATAGTATAAAAATAGTGGTCAGACGATGTATCTTGTTTTGAACAAAGCAATACGGAGGCTGCACCTGTCAATATAACCAATTGATACTATGGAATCAGGCTGCTCCGTTAACGGGACAGCTATTTTTTGTAAAGAGGTGATACCGGTGGGACTTTTTTATGAAGCTGACAAAACATTCGAAGATCTGATGAAGGAAAAGAAGAATTTTGTCTTCATCGGAGAAGCCGGAAGCGGCAAGAGTGAGATAGTCCTTAACATTGCCAACAAGCTTGCTCAGCAGACCGGTAAGAAGGTCAATCTGTTCGACCTCGATCAGACCAAGCCTCTGTACAGGTCCCGTGACATGCAGGAGGATTTTGCAAAGCGCGGTGTCAACATTTTTTATCAGGATCAGTATCTTGACGCACCTGTAATGGTCGGCGGAGTAAGGGTGTCACTCGTCAGCGACAACTACACTCTGCTCGATATAGGCGGCGGCCATCAGGCAGCCAAATTCGCCGGGGCATACAGCGACCTTCTCAGTAAGGACGATGCTGTGCCTGTATACATCATCAATCCTTACAGGCCGTGGACCAAGAGTGTCGATGCCATAGACGGCACAATGAAGCACATACTCGGATCCATGAGACTGGACCACATATATATTCTCGGCAACCCTAATCTGGGTTACGCAACCACTGTTAATGAATTCATGGAGGGGCTGGATCGTATTGACGAACTGCTTGACGGCTTTACTGTCGTGAACAGCGCATGTGTTCGGAGAGACATCTACGATGAGGTCAGGGAAAGAACAGATAAGTCTCTTGTACCGCTCGATCTCTTCCTGACCTATTCATGGGTTGATTAAATAGATATTGTCACTTATAGCTTAAGGAGGGAATTTAATGGCAAGAATCGAAATCACAACAGAAGCTTGCAAATCATGCTCCTACTGCGTGATCTCATGCCCTAAGAAGTGCCTTGAGATCGGCAGCGACGTTAACTCCAAGGGTTACCTCTATGCTGTTTCCGCAAGACCTGAGGACTGCATCGGTTGTGCGATGTGCGCTCAGATCTGTCCGGAATCCGCAATTGAGGTATGGAGATAGGAAAGGAGACTGATATGGCAGAACGTGTATTTATGAAAGGCACCGAGGCTATCGCTGAGGCTGCTGTAAGAGCAGGATGCCGCTTCTTCGCAGGCTATCCTATCACTCCGCAGAACGAGATCCCTGAGTACATGGCAAGAAGACTTCCTGAGGTAGGCGGTACATTCGTACAGGGCGAGAGCGAAGTAGCTTCCGTCAACATGCTGTACGGTGCAGCTTCCACAGGCATCAGAGCAATGAGCTCATCTTCTTCCTGCGGTATCTCCCTTTACAGTGAAGGCGTTTCCTACTGCGCATCTGCACGTATCCCGATGGTATACGTCAATGTACAGAGAGGCGGCCCTGGAATCGGAGCTATCCAGCCTGCACAGCAGGACTACATGCAGGCAACCAAGGCATCCGGCAACGGCGGATTCAGAATGATCGTACTTGCACCGGATTCAGTTCAGGAATGCGTAGACATGGTATACGAGGCTTATGACCTCGCAGAGAGAGACCAGAACCCTGTACTCGTCCTTACAGACGGTGTTATGGGAACAATGATGGAGCCTGTAGTACTCCCTCCTATGAAGAGCGACGAGGAGCTCGCAGAGTGCAGAGCAAAATTCATGCCTAGAGCTATCGTAGGCCACCCTCTGGGACAGCAGGCATACTGCAGACCTGGTTCAGTCGGAGACGGACAGGAGCAGGCCAACATCGAAGCTGCTGCACTGTATGAGACATGGGACAAGGACATCAGAGTTGAAGAATTCATGATGGACGATGCTGAGATCGTATTCGCAGCATATGGTATTTCCGCACGTATCTCAAGAGCAGTAGTAAGAGAGCTCAGAGCTCAGGGTGTCAAGGCAGGAATGATCAGACCTATCACAATTTCTCCATTCCCTTATGACACATTCAGGAATCTCGACTTCGACAGAATCAAGGGAATCATCGATGTTGAGATGTCGATCCCTGCTCAGATGAGATGGGATATTGATTTCGCTGTACAGGGCAGATGCCCTATCAAGGAAGTCCTCAGATCCGGCGGTCAGCTGCTGACTAACGACCAGGTAATGAAGGGCGCACAGGAATTCATTAAGGAGGTGCTGTAATGGCTGAAGAGAAGAAAGTCTATTCAAGAACCAAAGGCATCATCGAAGGCGCAGTCTCCGGATTCTGCCCGGGATGCATGCACAGCACAGTACATAAAATCATCGGCGAGGCTGCTGAGGAACTCGGCGCTCTTGACAAGCTCGTAAGAGTAGAGGGCGTAGGATGCTGCGGACTCGGACAGTTCTATGTAACATGTGACGAAACTATCGCTGCTCACGGAAGAGCAGGCGCAGTAGCTACAGGTATCAAGAGATCATCTCCTGATTCACTGGTTTATACATACCAGGGCGACGGCGACCTTGCTGCTATCGGACTTGCTGAGACACTTTCCGCTGCCAACAGAGGCGAGAACTTCACAGTAATCTTCGTCAACAACGGTATCTACGGAATGACCGGCGGACAGATGGCTCCTACAACTCTCATAGGCATGAAGGCCACAACTGCTCCTAAGGGACGTGACCCTCAGGAACACGGTTATCCGATGCACATGAGCGAGATCATCAACCAGCTGACAGCTCCTTACTACATCGAGAGAGTAAGCTGCGACACACCACAGCATGTAATCAAGGCTCGCAATGCCATCAAGAAGGCATTCAAGTATCAGATGGAAGGCAGAGGATATTCAATCGTTGAGATCGTTACATCCTGCCCGACCAACTGGGGTCTCGATACTCTCAAGTCTCTTGACTTCCTCAGAGAGAAGATGTTCGAAGAGTATCCTCTCGGAGTATTCAGAGACAAGGGCGCAGAAGAGAAGTAATTAGGAGGTAACCATGGAAAGAAATCTTATGATCGCCGGATTCGGCGGACAGGGAGTTATGACAATGGGTAAGCTCCTGGCAGAGGCAACATCCCAGGCTACAGACCTGAATGTCACATTCTTCCCTTCATACGGCGCTGCCATGAGAGGCGGCACAGCCAACTGCTACGTTGTAATCAGTGATGATCCTATCGGAGCACCTGTAAGCTATTCCCTCGAGGACCTCGTAGTAATGAACGGACCGTCCCTGCACAAGTTCATCGGCAACCTCAAGCCGGGCGGGACACTGTTCGTAAACAGCACTATCGTTACAGACCCTATCGACAGAGATGACATCAAGGTCATCAAGGCTCCTGTAACTCAGATGGCTATCGACATCAAGAACGAGAGAGCCCTCAACGTAATCATGCTGGGCGTTTATGTAGGCGCTACAGATGCAGTTCCTGAAGAAGTAATCGTAAAGGGCATCGAGCACAAGTTCGCTGCAAAGCCAAAACTGATCGAGCCTAACGTAGAGGCGTTCAAGATGGGACTCAAGATCGGAAGGGAGCAGAAGTAATGATCGCTGCATGCATCAAGGGTGAGCCTATGCCGGCTGCTCCAAAGTGGCACTTCTGGGTCAATAAAGAGAACCGCAGAGCATAACACCTGATAAAAACGGATAAAAGATGTCTGCATTTCCTGATGAAATGCAGGCATCTTTTTGTTATAATAAACAAGTTAATGCGCAGGGCGGCACAGGACTGACTGCCAGGCGCCCGCAAAAGAGTAACTAACACATCAGAAAAGACTAAAAAACAAAGCTCTCATTTGAGCGGAAAGGTCAGAAAATGAACGAAAAGGGTAAATACTACATCTCAACACCGATCTATTATCCGAGCTCCAATCTGCATATCGGTCACACATACTGCACCGTAATGGCAGATGCTATGGCAAGATTCAAGAGACTTCAGGGATATGACGTAATGTTCCTGACAGGTACTGACGAGCACGGACAGAAGATCCAGACCAAGGCGATCGAGAAGGGCGTTACTCCTCAGGAGTACGTTGACGAGATCGTTGCAGGCATCAAGGATCTGTGGGCAACCATGGAGATCTCTTATGATGATTTCATCAGAACCACAGAAGAGAGACACATGACAAGAGTCCAGAAGATCTGGCAGAGAATGTATGAGAAGGGCGATATTTATAAGGGCGCATATGAAGGACTGTACTGCACACCATGTGAATCCTTCTGGACAGAGAGCCAGCTGGTTGACGGCAAGTGCCCTGACTGCGGCAGACCTGTTGAGAAGGCAAGCGAAGAGGCATACTTCTTCAAGCTTTCCAACTATGCAGACAAGATCCTCAAGCTCTACGATGAGCATCCTGAATTCCTCGAACCTGAGACAAGAAGGAACGAGATGAGAAGCTTCATCGAGCAGGGACTCGAAGACCTCTGTGTATCCAGATGCACATTCGACTGGGGTATTCCTGTACCTAATGATCCGAAGCACGTTATGTACGTATGGGTAGACGCGCTTTCCAACTACGTTACAGCTCTCGGCGGACCGGACGACTGCGAGAAGTACAATAAGTACTGGCCTGCAGATGTTCACCTGGTAGGAAAGGAGATCGTAAGATTCCACTCCATCATCTGGCCGGCAATGCTGATGAGTGCAGATCTGCCTCTGCCAAAGCAGGTAAGAGGACACGGATGGCTGCTGCTCGGCGGTGAGAAGGTATCGAAGTCCAAGGCTTCAAAGGGCGAGGACGTTATCGATCCTGTTATCCTCATCGACCGTTACGGCATTGATGCTCTGAAGTATTTCCTGCTCAGAGAATACACATTCGGACAGGACGGAAACTTCACTAACGAGTTAATGCTCAAGAGGATGAATTTTGACCTCGCAAATGACCTCGGAAACCTCCTCTCGAGAACTGTTTCGATGATCCAGAAGTACTGCGGCGGCGTTGTACCTGCAGCTCCTTGCAGAGATGCCATCGATGACGAGCTTATCGAGCTTGCTACAGGAACAGCAAAGAAGGTTGAGGACAGAATGGACGAGTTCCAGTTCAACCTAGCTCTTGACGATATCTGGAATGTTGTCAGAAGAGCCAACAAGTACATCGACGAGAAGACTCCATGGGTCCTCGCCAAGGATGAGGCAAGGAAGGATGAGCTCGATACAGTAATGAGAAATCTCGCAGAGTGCCTCAGGATCGTATCGATCCTGATCATCCCGTTCATGCACACGACTTCAGACCGCATGAGAGACCAGCTCGGACTTTCTGATGTCCCGGCTGTATGGGAAGATGCATTTGAGTTCTATCAGATGGAAGGCGCAGAGACCCACAAGGGCGATCAGCTCTTCCCGAGACTCGATATTGACAAGGAACTCGAAGCTCTTTACGCGATCAGTGAGAGCCTGAAGAAATAAGCTGCAACTTTATACAGGCTGAGAATAAAAAGTGAGGTACGCATATTCCTGAATATATCTGTATATTTCAGATGCAGTACCTCATTTTCTTTTCCGGTCAGAGAATATACATCAACTTCGTAAGAGGACGTCAGAAATGCTTTTTGATGCTCATACACATCTGAATTTTGAAAAGTTTACCGCGGAAGAGCGCAGGGAGCTCGCTGCAGAGATAGAGGCGTCGGAGCTCGGTTACATTATCGATGTCGCCGACTGCGTGCAGTCTGCGAAGCAGGCACTCGAGGACGCGGATACATATGACTGGTGCTGGGCAGCAGTCGGGATCCATCCGGATCACGCATCGGTATACACCGATGCCGACATCGATGAGATCCGCAGGCTCGCCGCACACCCCAAAGCCCTTGCCATAGGCGAGATAGGTCTCGACTTCTATTACGGAACAGACGACAGGGAAGAGCAGCAGGAGCTGTTCAGAAAGCAGATAAGGCTGGCCAACGAGCTCAGGATGCCTATAATGATCCATTCAAGGGACGCTAACCAGCTGACCATGGACATACTTACGGAAGAAGGCGCCTTCAGCGATGAGCGCAGGAGCTGGTTTCCGGGAAGGCCGGCACCCGGCACACTATCGGAAACGGCTTTTGCCCATGACATGAAGATACCGGGAGAATACAGCATAACGGATGTCAACTGTTTCTCCGGGGAGCTTGCAGCCGGCAGTAATGTGCCGACAAGACTCGTGCCGGATGCGCGCGTTCAGATGCACTGTTACTCGGGCTCACCTGAAATGGCTGAGGAGTACGTTAAAATGGGTGCGACGATCTCGCTCGGAGGACCAATAACATTCAAGAACGGAAAGAAGGCTGCAGAAGTCGCCCGCAGGATACCGGTCGAGTTCCTGCTGTCTGAGACCGATGCGCCGTACATGGCTCCGGAACCTCTGAGAGGCAGACCTAACAAGCCGCACTATGTCGAGCATGTTGTGAGGCGCATGGCCATGATCAAGGGCATCAGCTATGAAGAAGCGTCGCGCATACTTACAGAGAACGGAATGAGATTCTTCTCCGTTCCCTGACGATTCCAGGACAGGACAATGAAAAAGACTGACAAAGAAACCAAAAAGAAGACAACGGCAAAGGCAGCCGGAAAGACTGCGAAAAAGACCGTGAAAAAGCCTGTGAAGAAAAGCCGCATCGTCGACAGGATAATAGACGGCGGACTGGTACAGGAAGGCTCACATATCATCATAGGTCTCTCGGGCGGGCCGGATTCACTGTGCCTTCTTCACTCGCTCACAAGGATCGCGGACTCATTCGATCTGACTCTGGTACCGGTCCATGTCAACCACAAGCTGAGACCTGAAGCCGATGAAGAAGAGGATAATGTCATCAGGATATGCGACAGGCTCGGGCTCGAATGTGAGAGCTTTGAGGCTGACTGCAGCGGCGTTGCTGATGAACTGGGGATATCCACAGAGGAGGCCGGACGTCAGATCAGGTATGAGATATTCGACGAAGTGGCAGCACAGATCGAATCCGAAGGCGTTCCGCGCAGCAATATAATGATTGCCGTGGCACATAATGCTGATGATCAGGCGGAGACAGTGCTGTTCCGCCTCCTGAGGGGGACCGGAGTGCACGGACTCGCAGGCATGCCGGCAGTCAGGAACTCAGAGTCGGGATATACGATCATAAGGCCGCTTATAGATATCGAAAGGGCTGAGATCGAAGAATATATAAAGGAGAACAAGCTCCGTCCGAATATCGACGCGTCAAATAAGACGAATGACTATACGAGGAACAGCATCAGAAACGAGCTGATCCCGTACCTCGAGGAAAAGTACAATCCGTCAGTGAAGCAGGCTCTCAGAAGATATGCCGAGCTTGCAGACATGGACGACGCTCTCCTGAATGAGATAGCCATTGCCGCGATGGACGGCCACATAGCCTTCGAGCACGATCCGGAAAAGATACTTCTGGATATCACGGACATGAGAGCCAATCCGCTTTCGATCAACACAAG
>Ga0256407_10002474_pt1 | contig 35329 bp, 43 predicted proteins | sample RumenRJG_04DNA_FD_193489 | JGI IMG/M metagenome (GOLD analysis project Ga0256407, IMG submission 193489) | Bovine rumen microbial communities from Lethbridge, Alberta, Canada - RJG_04 | ecosystem: Host-associated > Mammals > Digestive system > Stomach > Rumen | place: Canada: Alberta...
AGGTGAACGTGGAGAAACGCAAACTTAAGGTGATGGTCAAGATCTTCGGACGGAAAACTCCGCTCGAGCTTGGTTTTATGCAAGTCGTAAAAGAATAAGAGATTGTTACGGATCTTGAACTTCTTTTATAATATCAAACTTTAATTTTAAAACGAAAATGGCTAAAGAAGTTGCTGGATTAATCAAATTACAGATTAAGGGTGGCGCTGCTAATCCTTCACCCCCAGTGGGACCTGCCCTCGGTTCGAAGGGCATCAACATCATGGGGTTCTGCAAGGAGTTCAACGCCAGAACCCAGGATAAGGCAGGAAAAGTGCTTCCCGTCGTTATCACCTATTACAACGACAAGTCTTTCAGCTTCGTAATCAAGACTCCTCCCGCAGCCATCCAGCTGCTTGAGGCTGCCAAGATTAAGGGCGGCTCGCCTGAGCCCAACCGCAAGAAGGTTGCTTCTGTGACATGGGATCAGGTAAGGGCTATCGCAGAGGACAAGATGAGCGACCTCAATTGCTTCACCATCGAGTCTGCGATGAAACTTGTTGCCGGCACTGCTAGAAGTATGGGTATCACTGTAAAAGGCGAATTCCCCGGATAATCATTTAACTTCAATTTAGGAACTATGAGTAAACTGACAAGAAACCAGAAATCAGTAGCCGATAAGATTGAAGCAGGGAAGGCCTACACACTGAAGGAAGCATCCGAGCTGGTGAAGGAAATCACCACCACCAAGTTCGAGGCTTCTGTCGACATCGACGTTCGTCTGGGTGTCGACCCCCGTAAGGCCAACCAGATGGTTCGCGGCGTGGTGTCGCTGCCATGTGGCACTGGCAAGGTAGTGCGCGTACTCTGTCTTTGCACTCCCGACCAAGAGGCTGCTGCCAAGGAGGCTGGTGCCGACTACGTGGGCCTCGAGGAATATATCGACAAGATCAAGGGCGGCTGGACTGATGTGGATGTGATCATCACCATGCCTTCTTGCATGGGCAAGGTTGGTCCTCTCGGACGTGTTCTCGGACCGCGCGGACTGATGCCTAACCCAAAGAGTGGCACTGTGACTATGGATGTTGCTAAGGCTGTGAAGGAAGTCAAGCAGGGTAAGATTGATTTCAAGGTCGACAAGACCGGTATCATCCACACCTCGATTGGCAAAGTGACCTTCACACCGGACCAGATTTATCAGAACGCGAAGGAATTCATCGCAACCGTGATCAAACTGAAACCGGCTGCCGCTAAAGGTACATATATCAAGAGTATCTTTATTTCAAGCACAATGAGCTTGGGCATCAAGGTCGATCCCAAGTCAATTGAATAATTCTAAACGGATAGCGTAAAATGAAAAAAGAAATAAAAGATACCATCATCGTGGAGCTGGGCGAGAAGCTGAAGGAATACCCTCACTTCTACCTGGTCGACGTCACTGGACTCAATGCTGAGAATACCAGCAAGCTCCGCCGCAAGTGCTTCAAGAACGAGATCAAGATGATCGTCGTGAAGAACAACCTGCTGCACAAGGCTTTCGAGGCCTCCGACATCGACTTCTCCGAACTGTATGATACCCTGAAGGGAAATACGGCCGTGATGTTCTGCAATACGGCTAACGTACCTGCCAAGTTGCTCAAGGAGTACACCAAAGAGGGTATACCCGCACTCAAAGGCGCTTATGCCGAGGAGGGTATCTTCGTAGGTGCCGACAAACTCGAGGAACTGGCTTCCATCAAGAGCAAGAGCGAGCTCATCGCCGACGTTGTGGCCCTGCTGCAGTCGCCCGCAAAGAATGTGCTCTCTGCTCTCCAATCAGGCGCTGGCACCATCCATGGTGTGCTGAAGACTTTAGGCGAGCGTGCTGAATAATTTTAAGTCAACAACATTATTTATAAAACAATTTAAAAATTCATAATAAAATGGCAGATATCAAAGCTATTGCTGAGCAATTGGTAAATTTGACAGTAAAGGAAGTTAACGAGTTGGCTACTGTCCTCAAGGACGAGTATGGAATCGAGCCCGCCGCTGCAGCTGTTGCTGTTGCTGCTGGTCCCGCCGCTGGTGGCGCCGCTCCCGCTGAGGAAGAGAAGACTGAGTTCAACGTAGTGCTCACCGAGGTTGGTCCTAACAAGCTCAAGGTTGTGAAGGCTGTGAAAGAGGCTTGCGGTCTGGGCCTGAAAGAGGCTAAGGACCTCGTTGATGGCGCTCCCTCTACTCTGAAAGAGGCTGTTGCCAAGGCTGAGGCTGAGAACCTGAAGAAGGTGATCGAGGCCGAGGGTGCCAAGGTTGAGCTGAAATAATTTCTAGACATCACCACCGCGTGGCAAGCGCCACGCGGCACACTTCTCGAAATTCGTGGTTAAGAGTCTCCCAGTAGGGGATTCTTAACCTTTTTGTGTCTTTTCATTGCAATCCTGCCGGTCATGAACATACAGACCGGATGTAATCAAATTTTTAATGGCTTCACAAAACAACAACAGAGTAAACTTTGCCAGCGTGAAGAATCCGATGCCCACACCGGATTTTCTTGATGTGCAATTGAAGTCTTTCAAGGACTTCCTGCAGCTCGACACACCACCCGAGCTGAGAAAGAACGACGGACTCTACAAGGTGTTCTCGGAGAACTTCCCCATCACCGACACGAGAAACAATTTCGTGCTCGAGTTCCTCGACTATTTCATCGACCCCCCAAGATATTCCATCGAGGAGTGCCTGGAGCGCGGACTCACCTATAGTGTGCCCCTCAAGGCCATGATGAAACTCTATTGCACCGACCCCGACCATGAGGACTTTGGTATCAAGACTTCCGACGTGTTCCTGGGCACCATACCTTATATGACAAGCAATGGCACCTTCATCATCAACGGTGCCGAGCGTGTCGTGGTGTCGCAGTTGCACCGCTCGCCTGGCGTGTTCTTCAGCCAGGGCGTGCATGCCAACGGTACCGTGCTCTATTCAGCGCGCATCATTCCTTTCAAGGGCTCATGGATAGAGTTCGCCACCGACATCAACAACGTGATGTACGCATACATCGACCGTAAGAAGAAGCTCCCCGTTACCACCCTGTTGAGGGCCATCGGTTTCGAGAGCGACAGGGACATCCTGCAGATCTTCGACCTGGCAGAGGAGGTGAAGGTGAACAAGAAGAACCTCAAGGAGGCCATCGGAAGGCGTCTCGCCGGACAGGTGCTCAAGACCTGGACCGAGGACTTTTCTGATGAGGAGACGGGCGAGGTGGTTTCGATCGAGCGCACCGAGGTGTGTGTGGAGCGCGAGCATGTCATCGAGAAGGAAGATGTGGACGCCATCCTCGAGAGTGGCGCACAGTCGATCCTCCTGCACAAGGCAGGCGATGCCGCCAACCGCTACTCCATCATCTTCAACACCCTTGCCAAAGACTCGAGCAAGACCGAGAAAGAGGCCGTGCAGTACATCTACCGTCAGCTGAGAAACGCCGACCCTGCCGACGATGCCAGCGCCAAGGAGGTGATCCAGAACCTCTTCTTCTCCGACAAGAGATACGACTTGGGAGAGGTGGGACGCTACCGCATCAACAAGAAGCTCGGTCTGGATACCAGCATGGACGTGCGTATCCTCACCAAGGAAGACATCATCGAAATCATCAAATACCTCATCCAGCTGGTCAACTCGAATGCCACCGTGGATGATATCGACCACCTCTCCAACCGTCGCGTGCGCACCGTGGGAGAGCAGCTGGCCAACCAGTTCTCCATCGGTCTGGCTCGTATGAGCCGCACCATCCGCGAGCGTATGAACGTGCGCGACAGCGAGGACTTCACTCCCACCGACCTCATCAACGCCAAGACCATCTCGAGCGTCATCAACTCGTTCTTCGGCACCAACCCGCTGAGCCAGTTCATGGACCAGACCAACCCGCTGGCCGAGGTCACACACAAACGACGCCTCTCGGCCCTCGGACCTGGCGGTCTCTCGCGCGAGCGCGCTGGCTTCGAGGTGCGCGACGTGCACTATACCCACTACGGACGCCTCTGCCCAATCGAGAGCCCTGAGGGACCGAACATCGGTCTGATCTCCTCGCTCTGCGTGTATGCCACCATCAACGGACTGGGATTCATCGAGACTCCCTACCGCAAGGTGACCAACCAGGTGGTGGACCTCGACAACAGCCATGTGGTGTACATGACCGCCGAGGAGGAGCAGGAGCACTTCATCGGACAGGGCAACGCCCCGCTCAACGACGATGGCTCGTTCATCCGCGACGTGGTGAAGTGCCGTCTCGACGCCGACTTCCCCGTGGTTGAACCCGACAAGGTGTCGTATATGGATGTGTCGCCACAGCAGATCGCCTCTGTCTCGGCAGCACTCATCCCGTTCCTCGAGCACGACGACGGACACCGCGCCCTCATGGGATGTAACATGATGCGCCAGGCCGTGCCTCTGCTCCACAACGACTCGCCCATCGTGGGCACCGGTCTGGAGAAGCAGGTGTGCGAGGACTCACGCACAATGATCGTGGCCGAGGGCGATGGCGTCATCGAGTATGTCGATGCCACCACCATCCGCATCCTCTACGACCGCACCGAGGAGGAGGAGTTCGTGAGTTTCGAGCCCTCTCTCAAGGAATACCGCATTCCGAAGTTCCGCCGCACCAACCAGAACATGACCATCGACTTGAGGCCTATCTGCAACAAGGACGACAGGGTGCACAAAGGACAAATCCTCACCGAGGGCTATGCCACCGAGAATGGTGAGCTCGCACTCGGACGCAACCTCCTCGTGGCCTACATGCCATGGAAGGGTTACAACTACGAGGACGCCATCGTGCTCTCAGAGCGACTGGTGCGCGACGATATCCTCACCAGCGTTCACGTCGACGAGTACCAGCTCGACGTGCGTGAGACAAAACGTGGTATGGAGGAGTTCACCTCGGATATCCCCAACGTGAGCGAGGAAGCCACCAAGGACCTCGACGCCAACGGTATCATCCGCGTGGGTGCAAGGGTGGAACCCGGTGATATCCTCATCGGAAAGATCTCGCCGAAGGGCGAGAGCGACCCCTCGCCAGAGGAGAAGCTGCTGCGCGCCATCTTCGGCGACAAGGCCGGCGACGTGAAAGACTCGTCGCTCAAGGCCAACCCGTCGCTCAGCGGTGTGGTCATCGACAAGAAACTCTTCTCGCGCGCCGTGAAGACGAGAGAGGCCCGCAAGCAAGACAAGGTGCTCCTCCAGAAAATCGACGAGGAGTACGAGGCCAAGAACGACGAGCTCAAGGACATCCTTGTGGAGCGTCTGCTCATCCTCATCCAGGACAAGTCGTCGCAGGGCGTGAAAGACTATACCGGCTCTGAGATCATCACCAAGGGCTCCAAGTTCACTCCCGCCAACCTGAAGAACCTCAAGTACGAGGGTATTCAGTCGAACGGGTGGACCGACGACGAGCATACCAACATGCTCATCTCGCAGCTCATCATGAACTATATCAGGAAAGCCAAGCTTCTCGACGCTGAGCTCAAACGCCGCAAGTTCGCCATCACCATCGGCGACGAGCTGCCCTCGGGCATCCTCCAGATGGCAAAGGTGTATGTGGCCAAGAAGCGTAAGATTGGCGTGGGCGACAAACTCGCCGGACGACATGGTAACAAGGGTATCGTGTCGAAGGTGGTAAGGCAGGAAGACATGCCGTTCCTCGAGGACGGACGACCCGTCGACCTCGTGCTCAACCCGCTCGGCGTGCCTTCGCGTATGAACCTCGGACAGATTTTCGAGGCCATCCTCGGAGCTGCCGGAAAACGACTCGGCGTGAAGTTCGCCACTCCTATCTTCGATGGAGCAAAACTCGACGACCTCACCGAGTGGACCGACAAGGCCGGACTGCCACGACTCTGCTCCACACACCTCTACGATGGTGAGACAGGTGAGCAGTTCGACCAGCCCGCCACAGTGGGTATCACCTACTTCCTCAAACTCGGACACATGGTGGAGGACAAGATGCACTCACGTAGCATCGGCCCGTACTCGCTCATCACGCAGCAGCCACTCGGCGGTAAGGCCCAGTTCGGCGGACAGCGTTTCGGAGAGATGGAGGTCTGGGCACTCGAGGCCTTCGGTGCCAGCCACGTGCTGCAGGAAATACTCACCGTGAAGTCCGACGACGTCGTGGGACGCAGCAAGGCCTATGAGGCCATCGTCAAGGGAGAGCCCATGCCAGTGCCGGGCATACCCGAATCTCTCAACGTGCTTCTGCACGAGTTACGCGGACTCGGATTAAGTATCAAACTCGACTAAATCGTATCAGACATGGCTTTTAAGAAAGATTCAAAAGTTAAGAATAATTTCACAAAGATTACCATCGGACTCGCCTCACCAGAGGAAATCCTGGAAAACTCGTATGGCGAGGTGACAAAACCTGAGACCATCAACTACCGCACCTACAAACCGGAGCGCGACGGACTCTTCTGCGAGCGCATCTTCGGTCCTACACGCGACTATGAGTGCGGGTGCGGAAAATACAAGCGCATACGCTACAAAGGCATTGTCTGCGACCGATGCGGTGTCGAGGTGACAGAGAAGAACGTGCGCCGCGAGCGCTCCGGACACATCGAACTGGTGGTGCCCGTGGCCCATATCTGGTATTTCAGGTCGCTGCCCAACAAGATCGGATACCTCCTCGGACTGCCCACCAAGAAGCTCGACCAGGTGATCTATTATGAGAAATATGTGGTCATCCAGCCCGGCGACTTCGAGGGAAGAACCTCGGGCGAAAAGGAGGAGGTGCTCGGCGCACGCAAGTACGACCTGCTCTCAGAGGATGAGTATATCGACATCGTGGAGAACAAACTCACCCCCGAGAACCAGATGCTGCCCGACTCCGACCCGCACAAGTTCGTGGCGAAGATGGGTGCCGAGGCCGTATACGACCTGCTCGCATCGCTCAACCTCGACGAGCTGGCTGGCGAACTGCGCCAGCGCGCCAACAACGACTCGTCGGTGGCAAGGAAGACCGAGGCTCTGAAGAGGCTCCAGGTGGTAGAGGCTTTCCGCAACAGCAAGGACGTGAACAAACCCGAGTGGATGATCATGAAGATTATCCCCGTCACACCTCCCGAGCTCCGACCGCTCGTACCACTCGACGGTGGACGCTTCGCCACTTCCGACCTCAACGACCTCTACCGCAGGGTCATCATCCGTAACAACCGCCTGAAGAGGCTCATGGAGATCAAGGCTCCCGAGGTGATCCTGAGAAACGAGAAACGTATGCTCCAGGAGGCCGTCGACAGCCTCTTCGACAACTCGCGCAAGAGCAGCGCCGTGAAGAGTGAGTCGAACAGACCGCTCAAATCGCTCTCCGACTCACTGAAAGGTAAGCAGGGCCGATTCCGCCAGAACCTTCTCGGTAAGCGCGTCGACTACTCGGCCCGCTCGGTGATCGTCGTGGGCCCGGAGCTCAAGATGGGCGAGTGCGGACTGCCGAAACTCATGGCCGCTGAGCTCTACAAACCGTTCATCATCCGCAAGCTCATCGAGCGCGGTATCGTGAAGACGGTGAAGAGCGCCAAGAAAATCGTCGACCGCCGCGAACCCGTGATCTGGGATATCCTCGAGAACGTGATGAAGGGACACCCCGTGCTCCTCAACCGTGCTCCTACGCTGCACCGACTCGGTATCCAGGCTTTCCAGCCCAAGCTCATCGAGGGTAAGGCCATCCAGCTCCACCCACTGGCATGTACGGCTTTCAATGCCGACTTCGACGGCGACCAGATGGCCGTGCACCTGCCACTGAGCAACGAGGCCGTGCTCGAGGCACAGATCCTCATGCTGCAGAGCCACAACATCCTCAACCCGGCCAACGGAGCGCCTATCACCGTGCCTTCACAGGACATGGTGCTCGGACTCTACTATATCACCAAGATCCGTCCGGGCGCAAAGGGTGAGGGACTCACCTTCTACGGTCCCGAGGAGGCCATCATCGCCCACAACGAGGGCAAGTGCGACCTGCACGCCCAGGTGAAGGTGGTGGTGAAAGACCTCGACGAGAACGGAAACCTCGTCGACAAGATGGTGGAGACTTCCGTCGGACGTGTCATCGTCAACGGCATCATCCCCGAAGAGGTGGGATTCGTCAACAAGGTGATCTCGAAGAAGAGTCTGCGCGACATCATCGCCGACGTTATCAAGTCGGTAGGATTCGCCCGCGCCTGTGAGTTCCTTGATGGTATCAAGAACCTGGGCTACCGCATGGCCTACCTCGCAGGACTCTCGTTCAACCTCGACGACATCATCATTCCGCCAGAGAAGGCAGAGCTCATCGAGAAGGGTAACGAGGAGGTGAGACAGATCACCGACAACTACAACATGGGATTCATCACCGACAATGAGCGCTATAACCAGGTGATTGATACCTGGACCCACGTCAACAACAACATCGCCAATATCCTGATGAAGGAGATGACGGAGGCCGACCAGGGATTCAATGCCGTGTTCATGATGCTCGACTCGGGTGCCCGTGGTTCGAAAGACCAGATCAAGCAGCTCTCTGGTATCCGTGGACTGATGGCCAAGCCTCAGAAAGCAGGTGCCGAGGGTGCGCAGATCATTGAGAACCCTATCCTCTCCAACTTCAAGGAGGGTATGTCGGTGCTCGAATACTTCATCGCATCGCACGGTGCACGTAAGGGTCTGGCCGATACGGCCATGAAGACCGCCGACGCCGGATACCTCACACGCCGACTCGTCGACGTGTCGCACGACGTGATCATCACCGAGGAAGACTGTGGTACGCTCCGCGGACTCGTCTGCTCGGCGCTGAAGAGTGGCGACGAGGTCATCTCCACACTCTACGACCGTATTCTGGGACGCGTGTCGGTGCACGACATCGTACACCCGATGACAGGAAAACTCATCGTGGCCGCTGGTGAGGAAATCACCGAGGATGTGGCACAGGCCATCGAGGACTCGCCCATCGAGAGCGTGGAAATCAGGTCGGTGCTCACCTGCGAGAGCCGCAAGGGCGTGTGCATGAAGTGCTACGGACGAAACCTCGCCACCAGCCGCATGGTGCAGAAGGGTGAGGCCGTGGGCGTCATCGCCGCACAGGCTATCGGTGAGCCGGGTACACAGCTTACGCTCCGTACGTTCCACGCCGGTGGTGTGGCTGCCAACGCTGCCGCCAACGCCTCCATCAAGGCAAAGAACGACTCGAAAGTGGAGTTTGATGAGGTGCGCACCGTGCCCTTCGTCGAAGGAAAAGAACTGGGCATGCCCAAAGAGTGCCAGATGGTGGTGAGCCGACTGGCAGAGGTGCGCTTCGTGGATGTGAACACGGGCATCGTGCTCTCCACCCAGCCGCTTCCCTATGGTAGCTCGCTCTACTTCAAGCATGGCGACCTGGTGAAGAAGGACGACATCATCGCAAAATGGGACCCCTTCAACGCAGTCATCGTGTCGGAGTTCAAGGGTAAGCTGGTGTTCAAGGACGTGATCGAGGGCTCTACCTTCAAGGCCGAGACCGACGACACCACCGGACTTACCGAGAAAATCATCATCGAACCGAAGGACAGGGCCCTCGTGCCTACCTGCGACGTGGTCGATGAGGATGGTGTGGTGATCGGTACCTACAACTTCCCCGTGGGTGGCCACGTGGTGGTGGATGACGGTGCAAAGGTAGAGACCGGTGCCACCCTCGTGAAGATACCGCGTGCCGTGGGCAAGGCTGGTGATATCACCGGTGGTCTGCCACGTGTCACCGAACTCTTCGAGGCCCGCAACCCGTCGAACCCCGCCGTGGTGAGCGAAATCGACGGCGAGGTGACCATGGGTCGCCTGAAGCGTGGTAACCGCGAGATCGTGGTCACCAGCAAGACTGGCGAGAAGCGCAAGTATCTCGTGTCGCTCTCGAAGCAGATCCTCGTGCAGGAGCATGATGCCGTGAGAGCCGGTACGCCGCTCTCCGACGGTGTCATCACTCCCAGCGATATCCTCGCCATCAAAGGCCCCACCGCCGTACAGGAGTATATCGTCAACGAGGTGCAGGACGTTTACCGTCTCCAGGGTGTGAAGATCAACGACAAGCACTTCGAGATCATCGTGCGACAGATGATGCGCAAGGTGCAGATCGAAGAGCCGGGCGACACCACATTCCTCGAGCAGGAGGTGGTCGACAAACTCGACTTCGCCGAGGAGAACGACCGCATCTGGGGCAAGAAATACGTGCTCGACAGGGGCGACAGCGAGAATGTCTACGAAGGACAGATCATCTCGGCCAGGAAACTGCGCGACGAGAACTCTGCACTGAAGAGACGCGACCTCCGCACCATCAAGGTGCGCGACGTCATCCCCGCTACCTCCACCCAGATACTCCAGGGTATCACAAGGGCTGCCCTCCAGACCAAGAGCTTCATGTCGGCCGCATCTTTCCAGGAGACGACAAAGGTGCTCAACGAGGCTGCCATCCGTGGAAAGGTAGACTACCTCGAGGGAATGAAGGAGAACGTGATCTGCGGACATCTCATCCCGGCAGGTACCGGACTGCGCCAGTGGGACAAACTGCTTGTTGGCTCAAAGGAGGAGCACGACCGCATGGAGGCCAATCGCAAACATGTGCTCGACTTCGCCGAGGAGGAAATGGCAGTAGACGAGAACTAATTTTTTACCTGATAGGCCACGGCTGCCCGTAAAAGGGCGGCCGTGGCTTCGTTAATAATCAATCCAACGTTCAACCAGTAGCTTTATGGATAATCAGCAAGACAAATCACAGGGACACCAATTGCAAATCGAAGTGGCGCCAGAGGTGGCACCAGGAGTCTACTCCAACTTCGCCATCATCTCGCACACCAGCTCGGAGTTCGTCGTCGACCTGGCAGCCATGATGCCGGGCGTGCCAAAGGTAACGGTGAGAAGCAGGGTGATTCTCGCACCCGAACATGCCAAACGACTCGCTATGGCGCTGCAGGAAAACATCGCCAAATATGAGCAGGAATTCGGGAGAATACAACTACCCAACAGACAGCCACGCACCATCTCACCCTTCAATATCAACAATAAAGGTGAGGCCTGACGGCTTAAAAAACACCAAATCAAAGGGCTGAATCGACATGAAAATGAAGATTCTGCCCTTAATTTATGTTAACAAATACTATAAAAACGTAAATCATTCTAGTTCGAGGCAACTGCTACAATATATAATTAGGATATTTCAATTAAAGTTCGTACCTTTGCAGCCCAAAATGGTGTGTCGAGGCATGCCATCTTTATTGTGCATACAACTAAATAACAATATAATAATTAAAAAATTAACAAAATGCCTACAATTTCGCAATTAGTAAGAAAAGGCAGGAAGGAACTGGTAGACAAGAGCAAATCACCCGCTCTGGACGCATGTCCTCAGCGTCGTGGCGTTTGCGTGCGTGTCTATACCACCACTCCTAAAAAGCCTAATTCGGCAATGAGAAAAGTTGCCCGTGTAAGATTGACCAATCAGAAGGAAGTGAACTCCTACATCCCAGGAGAGGGCCACAACCTGCAGGAGCACAGCATCGTGCTGGTACGTGGCGGTCGTGTGAAAGACCTCCCTGGCGTGCGCTACCACATCGTTCGCGGTACTCTCGACACCGCTGGCGTGGCCAACCGCACTCAGCGTCGTTCCAAGTATGGAGCAAAGCGTCCTAAAGTGAAGAAGTAACACCGGAGAAGGTCAATACTAAAAAAGGACACAACTATTTTTTTAACCGTTTTGCTGGAGAATTGTTAAAGACAGGTTGAGTAAATGCTCTCGAGTGAGCGTTGAAGAACAAGAATTACAGCCCCAAGCAGAATTTATTTTTCAAGTAAAAATGAGAAAAGCAAAACCAAAGAAGCGTCTGGTACTGCCAGATCCAGTTTTCAACGACCAGAAGGTCTCGAAATTCGTGAATCATCTGATGTATGATGGCAAGAAGACCATTTCATACGAAATCTTCTACAACGCTCTTGATATCGTCAAGGCCAAGATGGCCAAAGAGGAGAAAAGTCCCCTCGAGATTTGGAAAACCGCACTCGACAACATCACTCCCCAGGTGGAGGTGAAGAGCCGTCGTATCGGTGGCGCCACTTTCCAGGTGCCTACTGAGATCCGTCCCGACCGCAAAGAGAGCGTTTCGATGAAGAATATGATCAACTTTGCCCGCAAACGTGGTGGAAAGAGCATGGCTGAGAAGCTGGCTGCCGAAATCATGGATGCTTATAACAATCAGGGTGGCGCATTCAAGCGTAAGGAAGACATGCACCGTATGGCCGAGGCCAACCGCGCATTCGCTCATTTCAGATTCTAATCATTTTCAGGTAATAGTAAATAGGTAAAAAGACAAATGGCAAAGCAAGATCTACATCTCACCCGCAACATCGGTATCATGGCGCATATCGACGCAGGTAAGACTACCACTTCTGAGCGCATCCTCTTCTATACAGGAAAGACCCATAAAATCGGCGAGGTGCACGACGGCGCTGCCACCATGGACTGGATGGCACAGGAACAGGAGCGTGGTATCACCATCACTTCAGCCGCCACGACTTGCTCTTGGGAATGGAACGGCAAGAAATTCAAGATCAACCTCATCGACACTCCGGGACACGTCGACTTCACCGCCGAGGTGGAGCGCTCACTCAGGGTGCTCGACGGAGCTGTGGCCACCTACTCGGCAGCCGACGGCGTTCAGCCACAGTCGGAGACCGTATGGCGCCAGGCCGACAAGTATAATGTGCCCCGTATCGGATACGTGAACAAGATGGACCGCTCTGGTGCCGATTTCTTCGAGACCGTGCAGCAGATGAAGGACATCCTGGGTGCCAACCCCTGCCCCGTGCAGATTCCAATCGGCGCCGAGGAGAACTTCAAGGGCGTGATCGACCTCATCAAGATGAAGGCCATCCTCTGGCACGACGAGACCATGGGCGCAGAGTATGACGTTGAGGATATCCCCGCCGACCTCGTTGACGAGGCCGAGGAGTGGAGAGACAAAATGCTCGAGAGCGCATCCAACTACGACGATGCCCTCATGGAGAAATATCTCGAGGGACAGGAAATCACCGAGGAGGAAATCATCGCCGCCATCCGCAAGGGTACCGTGGCCATGGAACTCACTCCGATGGTGTGTGGCTCATCCTACAAGAACAAGGGCGTGCAGCCGCTGCTCGACTATGTGTGCGCATTCCTGCCATCACCACTCGACGCCGTCAATATCGAAGGTACCAACCCCGACACCGAGGAGGTGGAGGAGCGCAAGCCTTCAGAGGACGAGCCCACCGCTGCTCTCGCATTCAAGATCGCTACCGACCCCTACATGGGCCGACTGGTGTTCTTCCGCGTTTACTCGGGCAAGGTGACCTCGGGTTCGTATGTCTACAACCCACGCTCGGGCAAGAAAGAGCGCATCAGCCGACTCTTCCAGATGAACTCCAACAAGGAGATCCCCATGGAGTCGATCGACGCCGGTGACATCGGTGCAGGAGTGGGATTCAAGGATATCCATACCGGCGACACACTCTGTGACGAGAACCATCCCATCGTGCTCGAGTCGATGTCGTTCCCCGACCCAGTGATCGGTATCGCCGTGGAGCCCAAGTCGCAGGCCGACGTCGACAAACTCGGCATCGGACTCGCCAAGCTCGCAGAGGAGGATCCAACCTTCACCGTGCGCACCGACGAGCAGAGCGGACAGACCATCATCTCGGGTATGGGCGAGCTGCACCTCGACATCATCATCGACCGACTGAAGCGTGAGTTCAAGGTTGAGTGCAACCAAGGCAAGCCACAGGTGAACTACAAGGAGGCCATCACCAAGACCGTCAACCTGCGCGAGGTATACAAGAAGCAGAGCGGTGGACGCGGAAAGTTCGCCGACATCATCTGCAACGTTGGTCCCGTGGACGACGACTTCAAGGAGGGCGGACTCCAGTTCGTCAACGAGGTGAAGGGCGGCAACATCCCCAAGGAGTTCATCCCTGCAGTGCAGAAGGGATTCGAGAGCGCCATGAAGAACGGCGTGCTCGGCGGATACCCGATGGACTCTCTCAAGGTGACACTGCTCGACGGATCGTTCCACCCCGTGGACTCCGACCAGCTGTCGTTCGAGATCGCTGCCATCCAGGCCTATAAGAACGCTTGCGTGAAGGCCGCTCCCGTGCTCATGGAGCCCATCATGAAACTCGAGGTGGTGACACCCGAGGAGAGCATGGGCGACGTGATCGGCGACCTGAACAAGCGCCGCGGACAAGTGCAGGGAATGGACGAGGCCCGCTCGGGCGGACGCATCGTGAAAGCCATGGTGCCCCTGTCAGAGACCTTCGGATATGTCACCGCACTGCGTACCATCACCTCCGGACGCGCCACTAGCTCCATGGAGTACGACCACCACGCTCCCCTCTCCAGCAGCATCGCCAAGGCTGTGCTGCAGGAGGTAAACGGAAGGGCCGACCTGGTGTAGAAACTGAAAATGAGGACCGGGGCATCGCTTAGCGTATGACTCTTAAGGGTGTCCGCGGTCCACATTATAATAACCATCAAAAACAATAATCAACATGAGTCAGAAAATCAGAATCAAACTGAAGAGCTACGACCACAAACTCGTAGACAAATCGGCAGAGAAAATCGTGAAGGCCGTGAAAGCAACAGGTGCAACCGTCAGCGGTCCTATCCCCCTGCCCACACACAAGCGCATCTACACCGTCAACCGTAGTACGTTCGTCAACAAGAAGGCACGCGAGCAGTTCCAACTCTCCGACTACAAACGCCTCATCGACATCTACAGCACTACCGCAAAGACCGTAGACGCATTGATGAAACTCGAACTCCCCAGCGGCGTGGAAGTGGAAATCAAGGTATAGAAAACAGACATTCTCAGCGAGTTGAAAAACTCAACGAATATTCAAAAACAATTTTTATAAACATTTATTGAAATGCCAGGATTAATAGGAAGAAAAATCGGAATGACATCCGTTTTCAGTGCCGACGGCAAAAACGTGCCGTGCACTGTTATCGAAGCTGGTCCTTGTGTTGTAACTCAGGTCAAAACCGTGGAGAACGATGGCTACAAAGCCTTCCAGCTCGGTTTCGGCGAGGCTAAGGAGAAACGTACTTCCAAAGCCTTGATGGGTACCTTCAAAAAGGCTAACACAACACCAAAAAAGCACTTGGCCGAGTTCAAATTCGACGAGGAGTACAACCTCGGCGACACCATCACTGTCGAGATCTTCAACGACTCACAGTTCGTCGACGTAACAGGTACTTCCAAAGGTAAGGGTTTCCAAGGCGTGGTGAAACGCCACGGATTCGGCGGTGTAGGACAGAGAACTCACGGTCAGGACGACCGGGCCCGCAAACCGGGTTCTATCGGCGCTTGCTCCTATCCAGCCAAAGTGTTCAAGGGAATGCGCATGGCAGGACACATGGGATGCGACAGAGTGACTACCAAGAACCTCAGAGTGTTAAAAGTGATACCTGAGCACAACCTCCTCCTCGTGAAAGGTTCTGTGGCCGGGTGTAATGGTTCAACCGTCTTAATTCAGAAATAATGGAACTTAACGTATTGAAGATAAATGGTCAGGAAACCGGAAGAAAGGTTACACTGAACGATGAGATTTTCGGTATCGAGCCCAACGACCACGTGCTTTACCTCGACGTGAAGCAGTATCTGGCCAACCAGCGCCAGGGCACTGCCAAAGCCAAGGAGCGCAGCGAGCACCAGGGCTCCACAAGAAAACTCGGACGCCAGAAAGGCGGCGGCGGAGCTCGCCATGGCGATATCAACTCACCCTTGATGAAAGGCGGTGGACGCGTGTTCGGACCAAAACCCCGCGACTACAGGTTCAAACTCAACAAGAAGGTGAAAGCACTCGCTAGAAAAAGCGCACTCTCGTACAAGGCTATCGAAGACGCCATCATCATCGTGGAAGACTTCACTTTTGATGCCCCGAAAACTAAAGATTTCGTAAATATTGCTAAAAATCTTAAAGTTGAGGGCCGCAAGTCGCTCTTCGTTTTGCCAGAAACAAATAAAAACGTATATTTGTCGGCTCGAAATTTGCAGCGTTCAGAAGTCATACTCGCATCATCACTCAATTCTTACAAAGTATTGAATGCTGATGTTATTGTCGTGACCGAAAAATCGCTCGGAACTATCGACGAAATCTTATCAAAATAATCAAGGAGACCCATAGACATGGCATTTATATTGAAACCATTGGTCACTGAGAAGATGACCAAGATTACAGACAAGCGTCCAAACCGATATGGTTTCATCGTTAGTCCGGAAGCTAACAAGCTCCAAATAAAAGAAGAAGTCGAGCGCCTGTACAACGTTACAGTGGTCGACGTCAACACGCTCTCCTACGCTGGCAAACGCTCGCAGCGCTACACCAGGGCAGGCCTCGTGAAAGGCAAGAAGAGCGCGTTCAAAAAGGCTATCGTCACCCTGAAAGAGGGCGAGACAATTGATTTTTACAGCAATATTTAATAAAAAATGGCAGTACGTAAATTAAAACCCGTCACACCGGGTCAAAGACACAAGATTATTGGTACGTTCGAGGATATTACTGCATCCGTACCAGAGAAGTCTCTCGTTCGTGGAAAGCGCTCCACCGGAGGACGAAACAATACCGGAAAGATGACCGTGCGCTACAGGGGCGGCGGCCACAAAAGGAAATTTCGTCTTGTTGACTTCAAACGAGAGAAAGATGGTGTTCCAGCCGTAGTCAAGACTATCGAGTACGATCCCAACCGCTCGGCTCGCATAGCCCTGCTCTACTATGCTGATGGTGAAAAACGCTACATTATTGCTCCTATCGGACTGCAGGTGGGCACCACTCTCATGTCGGGCGCCGACGCCGCCCCCGAGGTAGGCAATGCCCTTCCGCTTGCTAACATCCCTGTCGGTACAGTGATCCACAACATCGAGCTCCGCCCGGGACAGGGCGCCAAGCTCGTTCGCTCGGCAGGTAATTTCGCTCAGCTCACTTCACGTGAGGGCAGCTATTGTCTGATCAAGCTCCCCTCTGGAGAATTGCGCAAGATTCTCAGCGCTTGCAAGGCTACCGTCGGTAGCGTAGGCAACTCCGACCACGCTCTCGAGCAGTCGGGTAAGGCCGGACGCTCACGCTGGCTCGGACGCCGCCCACACAACCGTGGTGTGGTGATGAACCCACACGACCACCCGATGGGTGGTGGCGAGGGACGCCAGTCGGGCGGACACCCACGCTCACGCAAGGGACTCTATGCAAAGGGACTCAAGACAAGGGCTCCCAAGAAGCATTCAAACAAGTATATTGTTGAGAGAGCTAACAAGAAATAATCGTTAACAAGAGTAATTATGAGTCGTTCATTAAAGAAAGGTCCATATATCAACGTAGCTCTCGAGAAGAAGATTCTCGCCATGAATGAGAGCGGAAAGAAAACCGTCGTCAAGACATGGGCCAGGGCATCAATGATCTCACCCGATTTCGTGGGACACACTGTTGCAGTTCATAACGGAAACAAATTCATACCTGTCTACATCACCGAGAACATGGTGGGACACAAACTCGGAGAGTTCTCCCCCACACGCAGGTTCGGCGGACATGCCGGAAACAAACGGTAACGACAGGCTAACCATTGAAACAAAAAGAATAATATAATGGGAGCAAGAAAGAAAATCGCAGCCGAGAAAAGAAAAGAGGCTGCAAAAAGCCTCTACTTCGCTAAACTCGTAGGGGTGCCCTCATCACCCCGGAAAATGCGCTACGTCGTAGACATGATTAGGGGACTGGAGGTCAACAAGGCACTCGGCGTGCTCAGGTTCTCCAAGAAAAAGGCTGCCATCGACGTGGAGAAACTCCTCCGCTCGGCTGTCGCCAACTGGGAGGCCAAGAACGACCGCAAGGCAGAAGACGGCGAACTCTACGTCTCACGCGTGTTCGTCGACGAGGGTGTAACCATGAAGCGCATGCGCCCCGCACCACAGGGACGCGGATACCGCATCCGCAAGCGCAGCAACCACGTCACACTGTTCGTGGATTCTAAAACTAATGACGAAAAATAACAAGCAGAATGGGACAGAAAGTTAATCCAATAAGCAACCGTCTGGGAATTATCAGAGGATGGGACTCGAATTGGTTCGGAGGCAAGAACTTCGGTGACAACCTGGTCGAAGACCAGAAAATCCGCAAGTACCTCAACGAGCGCCTCGCAAAGGCCAGCGTGTCGAAAATCGTCATCGAGCGCACGCTGAAACTCGTCACCATTACCATCTGCACAGCCCGTCCGGGCATCGTCATCGGTAAAGGTGGACAGGATGTCGACAAACTCAAGGAAGAGTTGAAGAAAGTCTCCAACAAGGAGATCCAGATCAATATCTACGAAGTGAAGAAACCCGAGCTCGACGCTACTATCGTGGCCAACTCCATCGCTCGCCAGGTGGAAGGCAAGATCGCTTACCGCCGCGCCATCAAGATGGCCATCGCCAACACCATGCGCGCTGGAGCAGAGGGCATCAAGGTTCAGATCACTGGCCGTCTCAATGGTGCCGAAATGGCACGCAAGGAAATGTACAAGGAAGGAAGAACTCCTCTCCATACATTCCGTGCCGATGTGGACTACTGCCAGGCCGAGGCACTGACCAAGGTGGGTATCCTTGGTATCAAGGTGTGGATCTGCCGTGGTGAGATTTACGGAAAAGTGGACCTCGCACCCAACTTCACCCAGGAAAAGCAGGGTGGACGCCAGGGAAATGGCGGGCGCAGAGACCGCGGTAACCGTAAGAGAAACAATAACCGTTAAAATGTGAAGCTACAATGTTACAGCCAAAAAGAGTAAAATATAGAAGACCTCAGGATGGACGCGGCCACAAAGGCAACGCCCATAGAGGAACCGAACTGGCTTTCGGCACATACGGCATCAAGACACTCGAGGCCAAGTGGATCGACAGCCGGCAGATCGAGGCTGCCCGTGTCGCCGTCAACAGATACATGCAGCGTGAGGGTCAGGTGTGGATCCGTATCTTCCCCGACAAACCCATCACCCGCAAGCCTGCCGACGTACGTATGGGTAAAGGTAAAGGTGACCCCGCCGGATGGGTGGCTCCCGTCACTCCCGGACGTATCCTGTTTGAAGTAGAGGGCGTGAGTTTCGACATCGCCAAGGAGGCTCTCCGCCTCGCAGCACAGAAACTCCCCGTCAAGACTAAGTTTGTTGTAAGACGTGATTTCGATAAAAACGCATAAACTATGAAGATCAATGAAATAAAGGAACTCGCCACTGAGGACCTGGTAGAGAGACTGGAGGGCACTGTGGCCAAGCTGCAGCAGATGAAACTCAACCACGCCATCACTCCTCTGGAGAATCCATCACAGATAAAGTTGGTGCGCCGCGACATCGCTCGCATGAAGACCGAACTTCGTCAGAGAGAACTTAACAAATAACATGCTCAGATGGAAACAAGAAATTTAAGAAAAACAAGAACGGGTGTGGTCATCAGCAACAAGATGGATAAAACCATCGTCGTAGCAGCCAAGTTCAAGGAGATGCACCCCATCTACGGAAAGTTTGTGCAGAAAACCAAGAAATATCACGCACACGACGAGAATAACGAGGCAAATATGGGTGACACCGTCCTCATCATGGAGACCCGTCCCTTGAGTAAGACTAAGAGATGGAGATTGGTTCAAATAATCGAAAAAGCTAAGTAATCATGATACAGGCAGAATCAAGACTTACTGTTTGCGACAACAGCGGTGCCAAAGAGGCACTCTGCATCAGGGTGCTCGGTGGCACACGTCGTCGCTATGCAAGCGTGGGCGACATCATCGTCGTCGCCGCGAAAAACGTGATACCTTCAAGTGATTTGAAGAAAGGGGCCGTGTCGAAGGCACTCATCGTTCGTACGAAAAAGGAAATCCGTCGCGCCGACGGCTCATACATCCGCTTCGACGACAATGCCTGTGTGTTGCTTAACAATGCCGGCGAACTCCGCGGAAGCCGTATCTTCGGTCCCGTGGCACGTGAGCTGCGCGCCGTCAACATGAAGGTGGTCTCACTCGCACCCGAGGTCCTTTAACATTTAAAAACGAGAAAACCTATGGCAAAGTTACATATCAAGAAAGGCGACAACGTGATCGTACTCGCCGGTGAGGACAAGGGCAAGACCGGTAAGGTGCTTAAGATGCTCATCGACAAGCAGCGCGCTATCGTGGAAGGCATCAACATCGTCTCGAAGAGCGCTAAGCCCTCGGCAAAGAACCCTCAGGGCGGCATCGTAAAGGTAGAGGCACCTATCCACATCTCAAACCTGAGCCTCATCGACCCCAAAACCCAGAAACCTACCCGTATCGGCATCAAGGTCAATGAGGATGGCAAAAAAGTTCGCATCTCTAAAAAATCTGGAGAGGAGATTAAATAATGAATACAGCACAATTAAAGAAAGAATACAACGAGAAGATAGCTCCTGCTCTCATGAAGCAGTTCAACTATACCTCGCCCATGCAGATTCCCGTGCTCAAGAAGATCGTGATCAACCAGGGACTTGGTGACGCCACACAGGAGAAGAAAATCATCGACGTGGCCATCAATGAGCTCACCACCATCACCGGACAGAAAGCTGTGGCCACTTACTCCAAGAAGGACGTCGCCAACTTCAAGCTCCGTAAGAAAATGCCTATCGGCGTGATGGTCACACTCCGCCGCGAGCGCATGTATGAGTTCCTCGAGAAGCTCGTGCGCGTGGCACTCCCACGTATCCGCGACTTCAAGGGCATTGAGTCGAAACTCGACGGACGCGGTAACTACACCCTCGGCATCGAGGAGCAGATCATCTTCCCTGAGATCAACCTCGACACCATCGAGCGCATCCAGGGTATGAACATCACTTTCGTCACATCAGCCCAGACCGACGAGGAAGGCTATGCACTGCTCAAGGCCTTCGGTCTGCCGTTCAAAAACGCTAAAAACGCATAATCACCATGGCAAAAGAATCAATGAAGGCCCGTGAGGTCAAAAGAGCTAGGCTCGTGGCCAAGTATGCCGAGAAACGTGCTGCTCTGAAGAAAATCATCGCCACTTCAAACGACCCGATGGAGGCTTACGAGGCTGCACGCAAACTGCAGAGCATTCCACGCAACGCCAACCCCATCCGCCTGCACAACCGCTGCAAGATCACCGGTCGTCCAAAGGGCTATATGCGACAGTTCGGACTCTCGCGTATCCAATTCCGCGAGATGGCTTCGGCTGGTCTCATCCCTGGCGTGAAGAAGGCTAGCTGGTAAAGACAAGCTTCTATTTTTATTTAATATTGTCGGGGGAGTCCCGATTAATTAAACACATCACAAATATGACAGATCCAATAGCAGATTATCTGACGAGGCTCAGAAACGCCATCATGGCTCATCACCGTGTGGTCGAAATTCCTGCCTCCAACTTGAAGAAGGAAATCACCAAGATCCTCTTCGAGAAAGGCTACATCCTCAACTACAAGTTCATCGAGGATGGACCTCAGGGTACGATCAAGGTCGCTCTCAAGTATGACCCCGCGACCAAGACCAACGCCATCAAGAAACTCAAGAGAGTTTCCACTCCTGGTCTCCGGAAATACACCGGTTACAAGGACATGCCGAGAGTTATCAACGGACTGGGTATCGCTATCCTTTCCACATCTAAAGGTGTAATGACCAACAAAGAAGCCTCCGAGCTGAAAATCGGTGGTGAGGTGCTTTGCTACGTCTATTAATACAGGAGGAACGAAATATGTCAAGAATAGGTAAATTGCCAATCGTCATCCCTGCAGGCGTAGAAGTAAAACAGGAAAAGGGCGTCATCACAGTGAAAGGCCCCAAGGGTGAGCTCTCACAGAAAGTAGACCCCTCCATCAACGTGAAAATCGAGAACGGTGAGATGGAATTCTCCATCAACGAGGACAGCCCCGTGAACATCAAGCAGAAGCAGGCTTTCCACGGACTCTATAGGGCACTGGTCAACAACATGGTTGTTGGCGTGAGCCAGGGATTCCAGAAGACCCTCGAACTCGTGGGCGTGGGATACCGCGTTTCCAACCAGGGCAACCTCATCGAGTTCTCACTCGGCTATACACACCCCATCTTCCTCATGCTCCCGCCAGAGGTCAAGGTGGAGACCAAGTCTGAGAGAAATCAGAACCCTGTCATCAACTTGGAGTCGTGCGACAAACAGTTGCTCGGACTCATCTGTGCAAAAATTCGCTCTTTCCGCAAACCTGAGCCTTATAAGGGCAAGGGTATCCTGTTCAAGGGTGAGGTCATCCGCAGGAAGTCTGGTAAGTCGGCTTCAGCCAAGTAACTTTAATAATTTACGATTATGACAACGAAAAAAGTAGAAAGACGAATTAAGATCAAATACAGAATCCGCAAGAGGGTCAATGGCACCGCCGAGCGCCCCCGTATGTCCGTGTTCCGCAGCAACAAGCAGATCTACGTGCAGATTGTGGACGACTCATGGTACAACACAGAGAAACCTTTCACCAGGACTGTGAAGAAAAAGGGACAGATCGTAGAGGTGAAATATTGCCCCAAAGGCAAGACACTGGTCGCCGCATCGTCTGTTGGACTCGAGGCTATGCCCAAGTCGAAGCAGGCCGAGAAGGTGGGCGAGATGATCGCCGAAAAGGCAAAGGCTGCCGGCATCACCGCTGTGGTGTTCGACCGTAACGGCTACCTCTATCATGGAAGAGTGAAACAACTGGCTGACGCAGCCCGTAAAGGTGGACTTAATTTCTAAGCGATTATGGCAATAAATAGAGTTAAAATCAACAGTGACGTAGAGTTAAAGGACCGCCTCGTGGCTATCAACCGTGTCACAAAGGTGACAAAGGGTGGACGTACGTTCACATTCGCTGCCATCGTCGTGGTAGGTGACGGAAATGGTGTCATCGGATGGGGTCTCGGCAAAGCAGGCGAGGTCACCGCAGCTATCGCCAAAGGCGTAGAGGCTGCAAAGAAAAACCTTGTGAAAGTGCCCGTGCTCAAGGGTACCATTCCTCATGAGATGGAAGTGGCCTTCGGTGGCGCAAGAGTATTCCTCAAACCAGCAGCTCCTGGTACCGGAATGGTGGCAGGTGGTGCCATGCGTGCCGTACTCGAGAGCGCAGGCGTGACGGATGTACTGGCCAAGTCGAAAGGCTCCTCCAACCCCCACAACCTCGTGAAGGCCACCATCAAGGCCCTCAGCGAGATGCGTGACGCTTATACCGTGGCCGGTAACCGCGGCGTTTCAATGCAAAAAGTTTTTAGAGGATAAAAGGAGATATTGAAATGGCTACTATAAAGATCAAACAGATTAAGAGCAAGATCGGTTATCCCATCGACCAAAAGCGCACGCTCGAGGCCCTTGGACTGCACAAAATCTCACAGGTGGTGGAGAAGGAAGACAACCCGACCATCAGGGGAATGATACGCAAAGTGCATCATCTGGTAACCATAGTTGAATAACGAACTTATAAAAGCAAAGAATCATGAAATTGCATAACTTAAAGCCTGCTGCTGGCTCCACACACTCTCGTCGCCGTATCGGCAGAGGTCCGGGTTCGGGCCTCGGTGGTACCTCCACCCGTGGACACAAGGGTGCCAAGTCACGCTCTGGCTACAAGAGAAAAATCGGTTTCGAAGGTGGACAGATGCCTCTGCAGCGCCGAGTTCCTAAAGCCGGTTTCAAGAATATCAACCACAAGGAGTATTTTGCCGTCAACCTCTCCACTCTTCAGTCGCTCGCTGAGAAGAAGGGACTCGAGAAGGTGGGTATCGAGGAGCTCAAGGCCGCTGGCCTTACCAATGGCAAGGAACTGGTGAAGATTCTTGGCAACGGTGAGCTGAAGGCTAAGCTCGACGTCACAGCAAACGCATTCTCTAAGACTGCCGAAGAGGCTATCAAGGCAGTTGGTGGTACCACAACTATAATCTAAGTAAATGAAAAAGTTTATCGAGACACTGAAGAACATCTGGAAGGTGGAGGATTTGCGCCAGCGAGTCCTCATCACCATCCTGTTCACGGCAATTTACCGTTTCGGCTCCTTCGTCGTGCTTCCTGGCATCGACCCGAGCAAGTTGGAAAATCTGCAGTCACAAACCGAGGGTGGACTCATGTCGCTCCTCGATATGTTCTCCGGTGGTGCATTTTCTAATGCGTCTATCTTCGCATTGGGAATCATGCCTTACATCTCTGCGTCGATCGTGATGCAGCTGCTCGCAGTGGCAGTGCCTTACTTCCAGAAAATGCAGCGTGAGGGCGAGAGCGGAAGGAAGAAAATCATGTGGTACACACGTGTGCTCACAGTGGCCATCCTCGTGTTCCAGGCTCCTTCCTATCTCCTCAACCTCAAGGCTCAGTCGGCCGGGGCTCTCAACCCCGCCATCTCCTGGAACTGGTTCATGTGGACAGGACTCATCATCCTTGCTGCTGGCAGTATGTTCATCCTTTGGCTGGGTGAGCGCATCACGGACAAAGGCGTGGGCAACGGTATATCACTCATCATTATGATCGGCATCATCGCCAGGCTGCCTCAGGCTTTCATGCAGGAGGTCACCTCGCGATTCACTGCCATCACCGGTGGTGGTCTGGTGATGTTCATCATCGAGTTGCTCATCCTCTTCGCAGTGGTTTGTGCGGCCATTCTCCTTACGCAGGCAGTTCGCAAGGTTCCTGTGCAGTATGCCCGCCGTGTGCAGGGCAACAAGACTTTTGGTGGAGCACGCCAGTATATCCCGCTGAAGCTCTTCGCCGCCAACGTGATGCCTATCATCTTTGCCCAGGCTCTGATGTTCATCCCATTGGCAATCGTCCAGTATTCGTCCAACAACACGAGCTATGTGATGAGGTCGCTCATGGACCACACCAGCCTGTTGTATAATGTGGTGTTCGCAGCACTCATCATCGCGTTCACCTATTTCTACACAGCCATCACGCTCAACCCCACACAAATGGCCGAGGACATGAAGCGCAACAACGGTTTCATCCCTGGTGTGAAGCCCGGCAAACCAACTGCCGACTACATCGACACCATCATGTCGCGTATCACTTTCCCAGGTTCGCTCTTCATCGCATTCATCGCCATCATGCCGGCGCTCGCTGGTCTGCTCAACGTGCAACAGGGCTTCGCTCAGTTCTTCGGCGGCACATCGCTGCTGATTCTCGTGGGTGTGGTCATCGACACGCTGCAGCAAATCCAGAGCCACCTGATGATGCGCCACTACGACGGACTGCTCAACGCTGGCCACACCCGTGGCAATGGCGTCTCGGCTTACTAATCCTCAGATGAGTATATTTCTCAAGACTGAAGACGAAATCGAACTAATGAGGCGGGCTAACCGGCTTGTGGGCCGGACGCTCGCCGAATTGGCGCGACATATCAAGCCCGGAGTCAACACACTCCAACTCGACAAGATAGCGGGGGAGTTCATCCGCGACCATGGGGCAATACCCACGTTCAAGAATTTCCCCAATCCCTATGGGGGACCGTTCCCCGCAAATATCTGCACCTCGGTCAACGAGGTCGTGGTTCATGGCATTCCCAGTGCCAAGACCGTGCTCCGCGAGGGCGACATCATCTCCATCGACTGCGGCACGCTGCTCGACGGATTCAATGGCGACTCTTGCTACACGTTCTGCGTGGGAGAGGTGAGCGAGGAGGTGCGACACCTGCTCTCCACCACCTACGAGGCGCTTTACCTGGGCATCGAGGAGGCCGTGGCCGGAAACCACATCGGCGACATCGGTTCTGCCGTACAGGACCATTGCGAGGCGCAGGGCTACGGGGTGGTGAGGGAACTCACCGGTCATGGCATCGGACGCAAGATGCACGAGGACCCGATGGTGCCCAACTACGGCCGACGTGGAAACGGCACCCGACTCAAGGCGGGCATGTGCATAGCCATCGAGCCAATGATCACCATGGGCAACAAGGCTATCTCGCTGCTCCCCGACAGATGGTCGGTATGCACACGCGACGGAAAACCGGCTGCTCATTACGAGCATACCATCGCCATCAGGCAGGGAAAGGCCGAGATATTGTCTTCTTTCGACGAAATAGAAAACATAGTAGGTAAAATCAATCAGTAAATATGGCAAAGCAAGCCGCAATAGAGCAAGACGGAACAATCGTAGAGGCATTGTCGAACGCAATGTTCAGAGTGGAACTGGAGAATGGATGCCCCATCACGGCGCACATCTCAGGTAAAATGAGAATGCATTACATTAAAATCCTACCCGGCGACAAGGTCAAGGTCGAGATGAGTCCTTACGACCTCACGAAGGGAAGGATAGTGTTTAGATACAAATAATTTTTAGAGATATGAAGACAAGAGCATCAGTCAAGAAGCGCACACCTGACTGCAAGATCGTACGCCGCAAGGGACGTCTTTTTGTCATCAACAAGAAGAACCCTAAGTACAAGCAGCGTCAGGGCTAAAAAGGTGCATGGGCACAACGCCCAAAACTAGTTTATCAATTTTTTAAATTTTTCAATCAAAATCAATGGCAATAAGAATTGTTGGAGTAGATTTGCCCCAGAATAAGCGTGGCGAAATCGCATTGACCTACATCTACGGAATAGGTCGAAGTAGTTCAGCAAAGATATTGGACAAGGCAGGCGTGAGCCGCGACCTGAAAGTCAACGAGTGGAGTGACGACCAGGCAGCCAAAATCCGTGAAATCATCGGCGCTGAATTCAAAGTGGAAGGTGACCTCAGGTCAGAAATCCAAATGAACATCAAGCGACTGATGGACATCGGCTGCTACAGAGGCGTCAGACATCGTAACGGTCTTCCGGTACGCGGACAGAGCACCAAGAACAATGCCCGTACCCGTAAAGGAAAGAAGAAGACTGTTGCTAATAAGAAAAAGGCTACAAAGTAATTAGGTAGAAAGTAAGAATTATGGCAAAGAAAACAGTCACTTCGAAAAAGAGAAATGTAAAAGTTGATGCTCTCGGACAGCTTCATGTCCACAGCTCTTTCAACAATATTATCGTGTCTTTGGCCAATAGCGAGGGACAGGTCATTTCATGGTCGTCGGCCGGAAAAATGGGCTTCCGTGGTTCAAAGAAAAACACTCCATATGCTGCCCAGATGGCCGCAGAAGACTGCGCTAAGGTGGCCTACGACCTCGGTCTGAGGAAAGTGAAGGCCTATGTGAAGGGTCCAGGCAACGGACGTGAGTCGGCTATCCGCGCCATCCATGGCGCTGGCATCGAGGTCATCGAGATCATCGACGTCACTCCACTGCCACACAATGGCTGCCGTCCTCCAAAACGCCGCCGCGTGTAAGCATATTACTCTGGCCTTGAATGCCAAGGCCAATTCAACAACAAAGCAATTTATTTTATATTATGGCAAGATACATAGGACCGAAATCAAAAATCGCACGCCGTTTTGGAGAGCCCATCTTCGGCGCTGACAAAGTTTTGTCTAGGAGAAACTTCCCTCCTGGACAGCATGGCAATAACCGCCGCCGCAAGCAGTCGGAGTATGCTGTCATGTTGGCAGAGAAGCAGAAGGCCAAGTACACCTACGGTGTGCTCGAGCGCCAGTTCCGTAATATGTTTGAGAATGCAGCCAAAGCCGAAGGTATCACGGGCGAGGTGCTCCTCCAGAACCTCGAAAGCCGACTCGACAATGTCGTCTTCCGTCTGGGTATAGCTCCCACACGTGCAGCTGCCAGGCAACTCGTAGGCCACAAGCACATCGTGGTCGATGGCAAGGTTGTCAACATTCCTTCTTACTCCGTGAAACCCGGTCAGATCATCGGCGTTCGCGAGAAATCAAAGTCTCTCGAGGTCATCGAGGCTGCACTCGCTGGATTCAACCACAGCAAGTATCCCTGGATTGAGTGGGACGAGAACACCAAGAGTGGTAAGTTCCTCCACAAACCCGAGCGCGCCGACATCCCTGAGAATATCAAGGAGCAGTTAATCGTTGAGTTGTACTCTAAATAATCATTAAATTAATGGCGATATTAGCATTTCAAAAACCCGATAAGGTCGTAATGTTGGAGGCGAACGATAAGTTCGGAAAATTCGAATTCCGTCCTCTCGAGCCCGGCTTTGGCGTTACCATCGGCAACGCGCTGCGACGCATCCTCCTCTCTTCCCTTGAGGGCTATGCCATCAACACCATCAAAATCGGTGGCGTGGAGCATGAGTTCTCGTCGGTGCCTGGAGTAAAGGAAGACGTCACCAACATTATCTTGAATCTCAAGCAAGTGAGGTTCAAGCAAGTAGTAGAAGAATTCGAGAATGAGAAAGTTACTATCACCGTGGAGAATTCCACAGAATTCAAGGCTGGTGATATCACTAAGTATCTCACTGGATTTGAAGTGTTAAACCCTGATTTGGTGATTTGTCATTTAGATGTCAAAGCGTCCATGCAGTTGGACATTACTATTAACAAAGGCCGGGGCTATGTGCCGGCCGAGGAGAATCGTGATTTCTGCACCGACGTCAACGTAATTCCAATCGATTCTATCTACACCCCTATCCGCAACGTCAAGTATTCTGTTGAGCCTTACCGCGTAGAGCAGAAGACTGACTACGACAAACTCGTCATCGAGGTGTCGACGGACGGCTCCATTCACCCGAAGGATGCCCTTAAGGAGGCGGCTAAGATACTTATCCATCACTTCATGCTCTTCTCCGACGAGAAGATCACGCTCGAGAACCCGGATGTCAATGGCAACCAGGAGTTCGACGAGGAGGTGCTTCACATGCGTCAGCTGCTGAAGACCAAGCTCATCGACATGAACCTCAGCGTGCGCGCGCTCAACTGCCTCAAGGCAGCCGACGTCGAGACATTGGGTGATTTGGTGCAGTACAACAAGACCGACCTGCTCAAGTTCCGCAACTTCGGTAAGAAATCGCTTTCTGAGCTTGATGATTTGCTCGAGAGTCTGAATCTTTCGTTTGGAACCGACATTTCAAAGTACAAACTTGAAAATCAATAAGAAAAATGAGACATAATAAGAAATTCAACCATCTGAGTCGTACTGCAGACCACCGCAATGCCATGCTTGCAAACATGACCATTTCGCTGATCATGCACAAAAGAATCACTACGACTCTCGCCAAGGCAAAGGCGCTCAAGAAGTATGCCGAGCCTCTGATCACCCGCTGCAAGGATGACTCTACTCACTCGCGCCGCGTGGTCTTCAGCTACCTGCAGAATAAAGAGGCCCTCAAAGAGCTCTTTGGCCCGGTGGCCGAGAAAGTGGGCGACCGTCCCGGTGGCTACACCCGCATCATCAAACTCGGACATCGTCTTGGCGATGCTGCCCCGATTTGCTTCATCGAGCTCGTCGACTTCGACGAGAACATGGCTAAGACTGGCAAGGCTGCCAAGCGCACACGCCGCAGCCGCAAGTCATCGGCAAAGGCAGAGACTGCCCCCGAGGCTCCCGCAACCGAGGAAGCTAAGGCTGAATAATAACATTCGGACAAACACGCATAAATTGGTCTTCGCCATTGGCGGAGACCTTTTTTTGTGGCGTGCCAAGTCCAGACTCCCTCCCATAGATAGGGAAAACCCTACCTCTTTTTGGGGAATTTCCGTTTGCCCTCTTTGCAATCATGCGTATTTTTGCATCGTGGAACAACACCTCGGAAACTGTTCTCATCCCATGAGCCTCCGGGGAAAGGGATTCCAGATTCACTAACAGACAAAAAGAACATCAAACATGAAGAAGGTATTTGTTTATACAATGTGTGCCACCCTGCTGCTCAGCGGATGCGGCACCTATGCCGGCTCAGGGGCTTTCACCGGAGCACACTTCGGCAGCATCCTTGGCTCCGCCATCGGTGGCATTACCGACGGACGGCGCGGACATGACATCGGCACCATCATCGGCATGGCCGGAGGTGCGGCAGTGGGAGCGGTTATCGGCAGTGCTGCCGACGATGCCAACCGACGTGAGGTGCGCGAGCATTACAATGAGGTGCAGCGCCGGAAGGCTCAGCGCCCGTCATCGTCCTACGACAACTACGGTTCCTACGATGATTCTGGCTATTATTCTCCCAATAACGACGGCGACGACCGTCTCTACGACTTCCAGAGCAGCGACTACACTTCCGACTATTCGGCTTCCAGCCCGCGCATCATGGATCCCTCGTCGTCGAGCATCGAGGAAATCGCTTCCGACTATCGGGTGAACAAAAGCATCGAGATACGTAACCCCCGCTTCGTCGACGACAACCACGACGGGTGGCTCAAGTCAAACGAGACCTGCAAGGTCATCTTCGAGGTCTTCAACGCCTCTCGCGAGACGCTCTACGACATCCAGCCTACAGTTGTTGAGTCGACAAAGGCACGCAATATCTACATCTCGCCCAATATCCATGTCGAGCGGCTCGAGCCTGGCAAGGGCATCCGCTATACCGCTATGGTGAAGGCCGGGAAACTGCGCGACGGGTCGGCCACGTTCTGCCTCTCCGTGCTTCAGGGCAACAGGGTGATGTCGAATGTCACCGAGTTCACCGTCAGAACCAAAAAGTAACTGTTCTTTTGTCTAAATCAGTCATAGCCCGGGGTCCGCATTGTTTGCGGGGTCCGGGCCGATTTTTGTCCCAATGGCAGCAAGCATGGGGCCTGGCCGTTGCAGCTGGCCTCATGAGGGGTGCGAAAAGAAAGATGGGGAACGGAATTACCGTCCCCCATCTTGGGTTTTCACCAGATGAATACTGACTATACGATGCCCTGTGCCATCATGGCATTGGCCACCTTCATGAAACCGGCGATGTTGGCGCCCTTCACGTAGTTGATGTAGCCATTGGGCTCCTTGCCGTATTTCACGCACTGCTCATGGATGTTGGCCATGATGGTGTGCAGGCGCTGGTCTACCTCGGCGCCGCTCCACGACAGGCGCATCGAGTTCTGGGTCATCTCCAGACCCGAGGTGGCCACGCCACCGGCGTTCACGGCCTTGCCGGGGGCAAACAACTGGCCGGCAGCCACAAACTTGTCTACAGCCTCGGCCGTGCAGCCCATGTTCGAAACCTCGGCCACACACAGCGTCTTGTTGGCAAGCAGCTTGTCGGCATCCTCGCCGTTGAGCTCGTTCTGGGTGGCGCAGGGCAGCGCGATGTCTACCTTCACCTCCCATGGCTTGCGGCCCTCGTAGAAGGTGGAACCCTCAAACTCCTCGGCATAGGGAGCACAAACGTCATTGCCGCTGGCACGCAGCTCCAGCATGTAGGCGATCTTCTCGTCGTCGAGGCCGGCGGGGTCGTAGATGTAGCCGTCAGGTCCCGAGATGGTCACTACCTTGGCACCCAGTTCGGTAGCCTTCTTGGCGGCACCCCAGGCCACGTTGCCGAAACCACTGATGGCCACGGTCTTGCCCTTGATGTCGATGCCGTGGGTCTCCAGCATCTGGTGCACGAAGTAGAGTGCGCCAAAGCCAGTGGCCTCTGGGCGCAGTATCGAGCCGCCCCATTCGATGCCCTTGCCGGTGAGCACACCCTGGTATTGGTGGGTGAGTTTCTTGTACATGCCAAAGAGGTAGCCTATCTCACGGCCACCCACACCGATGTCGCCGGCCGGCACGTCCATGTCGGGGCCTATCACCTTGTGCAGCTCAAGCATGAACGCTTGGCAGAAACGCATCACCTCGGCGTCGCTGCGACCACGGATCGAGAAGTCGCTGCCACCCTTGCCACCGCCCATGGGAAGCGTGGTGAGGGCGTTCTTGAACGTCTGCTCGAAACCAAGGAACTTCAATATGGAGAGGTTCACCGACGGGTGGAAGCGCAGACCGCCCTTGTAGGGGCCGATGGCGCTGTTATACTGCACACGGTAGCCCAGGTTCACATGCACCTCGCCCTTGTCGTCTACCCAGGGCACACGGAACGTAAGGATACGCTCGGGCTCCACAATGCGCTCGATAATTTTGGCTTTCTCAAACTCAGGATGCTTGTTGTAGACTTCCTCTACCGACAGCAGCACTTCTCTCACTGCCTGTAGATACTCCGACTCGCCCGGATGCTTCTGCTCCAGGGCTCGCATGATTTTCTCAACTTCCATAGTAAAATTTATTTATAGGTTACAAAAACAAAGTGTCAACTAGTGATGTCGCAAAATTATGCAATTTACATGTAACCTCCAAATTTTTAGGGTTAAAAAAACGGCGTCTCTTTCTTTTTGTCAATCTTGTCTGACTGCCGAGGCCGACGTGCCTCCATTCTGTGGTTTTACATGGCATATTATTTTGTTTTCATCCGAAAAAAAGTTAACTTTGCCGTTAAAATAGCGTAGATATGGAAAATAACATACCACAGGAGTGGACGAAGTTCTATTTGAAAGACGTGTCGTTCGTCAACCTCATGACCCACCGCATCTTCAACGTGCTCATCGTGGCCAACCCCTACGACGCGTTCATGCTCGAGGACGATGGACGTGTAGACGAGAAAATCTTCGACGAGTATATGGAGCTGGGTATGCGCTACCCACCGTCGTTTACCCAGGTGTGCACCACCGAGGAGGCACGCAACGTGCTCTCCAACACCGATGTCGACCTGGTGATCTGCATGCCCGGCAATGCTGATAACGACGCGTTCACCGTGGCACGCGACATCAAGGCCGACTTCCCCGACTTGCCGTGTGTGGTGCTCACGCCTTTCTCGCATGGCATCACCCGCCGCATCCAGGACGAGGACATGTCGATCTTCGACTACGTCTTCTGCTGGCTCGGCGACACCAACCTCATCCTCTCCATCATCAAGCTGCTCGAGGACAAGATGAACATCGAGCACGACATCAAGGAGGCCGGCGTGCAGATGATACTGCTCGTCGAGGACAATATCCGGTTCTACTCCTCCGTGCTGCCCAATCTCTACAGCTATATCCTCCTCCAGAGCCAGCGCTTCTCCACCGAGGCGCTCAACCCGCACACCTCGGCGCAGCGCAAGCGTGGCCGCCCAAAGGTGGTGTTGGCACGCACCTACGAGGAGGCCATGGCCTTCTACGAGAAGTATGCCGACAACACGCAGGGCATCATCAGCGACGTGCGCTTCCCCAAGGACGGGGCGAAAGACCCAGACGCGGGATTCAAGCTCCTGCGCGAGATACGCCGCCGCGACGAGTATGTGCCGCTCATCCTTCAGAGTGCCGAGGCCGAGAACGAGGAGAAGGCGCGTGCCGAGGGCTTCCTGTACGTCGACAAGAACTCGAAGAAGATGAACATCGACCTGCGCAAGCTCCTGGCCGAGCATATGGGCTTTGGCGACTTCGTCTTCCGCGACCCGCAGACCAAGCACGAGGTGATGCGCGTGCGCAGCCTCAAGGAGTTGCAAGACAATATCTTCAACATCCCTTACGAGTCGATGCTCTACCATGTATCGCGCAACCACGTGAGCCGCTGGCTCTGTGCCAGGGCCATCTTCCCCGTATCGCGCTTCCTCAAGACGGTCACCTGGCACAAACTCCAGGATGTCGACGCACACCGCCAGATCATCTTCGACGCCATCGTGCAATACCGGAAGATGAAGAACGTGGGCGTGGTGGCGGTCTTCGACCGTGGCAAGTACGACCAGTATGCCCACTTCGCACGCATCGGCGACGGCTCGCTCGGCGGCAAAGGCCGCGGACTGGCCTTCCTCGACAATATCATCAAGCGGCACCCTGAGTTCAACAAGTTCGACAATGCCTCCGTCTCCATCCCCAAGACAGTGGTGCTCTGCACCGACATCTTCGACAAGTTCATGGATGCCAACAACCTCTATCAGGTGGCGCTCAGCGATGCCTCCGACGAAGACATCCTGCGCCATTTCCTGAAGGCGCAGCTGCCCGACTCGCTCATCGCCGACTTCTTCACCTTCTTCGCCGCTACACGCAGCCCTATCGCCGTGCGCTCGTCGTCACTCCTCGAGGACGCCCACTACCAGCCGTTCGCAGGTATCTACTCCACCTATATGATTCCTTATCTCGACGACAAGTACGAGATGCTGCGCATGCTGGCCTGTGCCATCAAGGCAGTCTACGCGTCGGTCTACTACCGCGATTCCAAGGCCTACATGACGGCCACGAGCAATGTCATCGACCAGGAGAAGATGGCGGTCATCCTCCAGGAAGTGGTGGGAAACACCTACGGCACCCACTACTATCCCAACGTGAGTGGCGTGCTCCGCTCGCTCAACTACTACCCCATAGGCGACGAGAAAGCCGAGGAGGGCATCGCCAGCCTCGCACTCGGACTGGGCAAGTATATCGTCGATGGCGGACAGACGCTGCGCGTGTGTCCCTATCACCCCAACCAGGTGCTCCAGACCAGCGAGATGGAGACGGCGCTGCGCGAGACGCAGACCAAGTTCTATGCGCTCGACATGACCCACGTGGGGGGTGACTTCAAGGTCGACGACGGATTCAACATCCTCAAACTGCGTGTGAAGGAGGCCGACAAGGACAAGTCGCTCGATTTCCTCGCATCCACCTACGACCCTTACGACCAGATCATACGCGACGGCATCTACGAGGGTGGCCGCAAGGTCATCTCCTTCGCCGGACTGCTCCAGCAAGGGGTGTTTCCCTTCCCCGAAATCATGCAGATGGCCATGAAGTTCGGCTCCGAGGGCATGCACAGGCCCGTGGAGATCGAGTTTGCCTGCAATGTCGTCGAGGGCAGGATGCTCGACTTCCATCTGCTGCAGATACGACCCATCGTCGACTCCAAGCAGATGCTCGAGACCGACCTCACCACGATCCCCGACGAAGAGTGCCTCCTGCGCTCACACATGTCGCTGGGCCATGGCATCAACGAGGAGATTACCGATGTGGTGTATGTGAAGACCGACGACTCGTTCACGGCATCCAACAATCCCACCATCGCTACGGAGATAGAGCAGATCAACCGCCGCTTCCTTGACGAGGGACGGGGATATGTGCTCGTGGGACCGGGTCGATGGGGCTCGAGCGACTACTGGCTCGGCATTCCGGTGAAATGGCCGCATATCAGCGCTTCCAAGCTCATCGTCGAGGTGGGACTCAAGAACTACCGCATCGATCCCAGCCAGGGCACCCATTTCTTCCAGAACCTCACCAGCTTTGGCGTGGGCTACTTCACCATCAACACCTATGTGGGCGAGGGTGTCTGGCGAAAAGAGGTGCTCGATTCCATGCCGGCGGTCGAGGAGACCCAGTTCGTGCGGCACGTCAGGTTCCCCCGTCCCCTCCGCATCATGATGGATGGCAAGCGTCAGGAAGGCGTGGTGCTCATGCCTGGGGAGTGAGCAGATAGATCCTTTTTCTGGCAGATTCTCACAAATTGGTGGAAAACAACCTTAGAAGATGCAATTCTTTAAAAAGTGTGCCCACACAACAATAAAATTGATATAAATCAAGAAAATTGTAGGTTTTACACTTTTCTAAA
>Ga0256407_10002476_pt1 | contig 35249 bp, 34 predicted proteins | sample RumenRJG_04DNA_FD_193489 | JGI IMG/M metagenome (GOLD analysis project Ga0256407, IMG submission 193489) | Bovine rumen microbial communities from Lethbridge, Alberta, Canada - RJG_04 | ecosystem: Host-associated > Mammals > Digestive system > Stomach > Rumen | place: Canada: Alberta...
GCACTATGAATCCTTTCTCTCATCCCTATGATTTCATGCGGCAAAAGTTGTAAATAGCCCTGATGATCCAGGTTCTCGACAAGGGCACGAATTTAGAAAGGTCAAGTACCCTTTTGTAGTACCATTTTGAGGAAAGTTGACTTTTTTCGTCAGTTTTCCTCAAAATTTTGTTTTCAGCCTATTGCAAATGCGATTTCTTTTTTAATATGCCCTTCGGAAAGTGGCTGAAAAGGCTCTTTTCGCGGCAAAATCGGTACACGCCGATGAGCCTGAAAACAGATTGAAAACAAACTCTATCAGGACAAGAAAATGAGTATTTTTTGGATCTTCGTCATCTGCCTCACCGTGGTCTACATTATCTATTACACGGTGGTCATCTGTTCAGACCTGTATCGCAAACCCAAGGAGCATTCCAGCTCTTCCGTAGAGACCTTCGATGTCCCTGACCAGCCCGAGGAGGCCAGCAAGGCCGTCGAGGAGACCGACGGAGGATTCAGGGTCTCACGTGGCGGAGAGGATCCGTCCTGGGACGAGACCGACCTGCGTTCTGCGCCTGCAGCGGAACCCGAGCAGCCGCAGGAGCAGCCTGCCCATAAGCTCGATGCTTCCGGCGCACCGGTCTCCGCACTTGACGAGAAGATAGAGAAGGCGGCGGAATCCTTGGAGCAGATCAGGCCGGAAATGAGCGGAGAGCTCATGAGCATCACGATGGAATCGGCGCTGAAGGAAGGCAGGCCTCCGCTCCAGATAGAGAAGACGGTCACGCCCGCGCCTGAAGGCGCAAAGGAAAAGGAGGAGAAGAAAGATGAGGACGCTGTCACTGAATAGAAGGCTCTCCCCTGCCTTTCTCCTGACTTTTCTGGGGCTTCTAGTCGTGCAGTCCGCGTCCGCCCGTGCGGGAGGCGTGGACTACTCCTGGGGAGCGAGCGCCTTGGCCAGGGCCCATGACTTCACAGTCACGATGATGCTCTATGTGGTGTATGTATGCTATGCCGTAGGAAGCATAATGTCCATCATCTCGGCACTCATCATCTACATCAAGATCAACAACCAGGAGGGGCAGGTCATGAAGAACATCATGACGCTCGTCGGAGCGGGACTCTTCATGATAGGAGCGACCATCGTCCTGCCCGCCTTCTTCGGATATCACATTTAACCAACGTTGAAAGGTATCGGCCATCGGTAAGTGCACGTGCCGCGGACCGGTCCGGAACGTCCCGCCGGGGACGGATACATCAAGTCAAACTCAAATCATTCAGACATGACAAAAATCAAGAACTGGATCAGGAAATTCCTCGCGTCGCCGAAGACCAGGGCCGTCGCCCTGATGCTTCTGGTGGGCAGCACCGCCGCGTTCGCGCAGAGCGGTGCCGGTGACTACACCGCCGGTACGAGCGCCCTCACCACGGTCGCCGAGGAGATCGCGAAGTACGTGCCGATCGTCGTCAAGCTGTGCTACGCCATCGCTGGCGTGGTCGCCATCGTCGGCGCCATCAGCGTGTACATCTCGATGAACAACGACGAGCAGGACGTCAAGAAGAAGATCATGATGGTCGTCGGCGCCTGCATCTTCCTGGTAGCCGCCGCTCAGGCGCTGCCTCTCTTCTTCGGTCTCTAACCAATAGGAGACAGATGGATGGAAAGCAAAGGCAAGGATACCCGTTACCCAGACTACCCACTCTTCAGGGGGCTCCAGCGTCCCCTTGAGTTCATGGGGCTACAGGGTAGGTATATCTACTGGGCCGCAGGAGCGGTCGGCGGGGCCATCCTCGGCTTCATCATCGCCTACATCATCGCTGGATTCGTAGTGGGCCTCGTCGTACTGGTCATCGCCGTCTGTGTGGGTGCCGGAATGATCCTGTTCAAGCAGCGGCGGGGCCTTCACTCGAAGAAAACCGAACACGGCGTTTTCGTATACGCCAGTTCCAAGAGACTGTAAACCAACAATCGTAAAGAGGGAAATGATTCTGTATGTGATACTTGTATTCGCGGCGGTCCTCGTCGGCATGGCCGTCTCCGTCCTCGCCTTCGGTACCGGGGGCAAGCGCAGCCGCATCTTCCAGGACATCTACTTCACAGTCGAAGAGGTGGAAGGGATAGGTGTGCTGTACACCAAGAACGGCGACTACTCCGCCGTCCTGCGGATGGAGAACCCCGTGCAGAAATACTCCGCGAACATCGACGCGTACTACGAGTTCACTTCCCTCTTCACTACGATAGCGGAGACCCTCGGCGAGGGCTATGCGCTCCAGAAGCAGGACATCTTCTGCCGCCGGAGCTTCCGCGACGACCATCCCGGCCGCCGCGAGTTCCTCTCCGACTGCTACTTCCGCTATTTCGACGGGAGGGAGCACACCGACGCCTTCACCTGCCTGGTGATCACGCAGGAGAGCAAGGGCGGCAGGCTCATGTCCTATGACGCCCGCAAGTGGCGGGATTTCATGGTGAAGATCCGGAAGGTCCAGGACCTGCTCCGCGATGCAGGCATCCGCGCGCGCTTCCTCTCCAAGCGGGAGGCGAGCGACTACGTGGACCGCTACTTCGCCCTGGACTTCTCCGGAAAGACCTTCTCGATGACCGGCTTCCAGATCGACGAGGAGGGCATCTCCATGGGCGACCGCCGCTGCAAGTTCTACTCCCTCGTGGATGTCGACAGCGTTTCCCTCCCCTCTCTCATCCGTCCGTTCACCAGCATCGAGGTCAACAACTCCTCGATGCCGGTGGACTTGGTGAGCGCCGTGGACTCCGTCCCGGAGACGCAGGCGGTCATCTACAACCAGGTGATCTTCATGCCCGCGCAGAAGAAGGAGCTGGGGGCCCTGGAAAAGAAGAAGAACCGTCACGGCAGCATTCCCAGCCCGGCCAACCAGATGGCCGTGGAGGACATCAAGAACGTCCAGGACATCATCGCCCGGGAGAGCAAGCAGCTCGTCTACTGCCATTACAGCATGGCGGTGGTGACCGGCCGTGACACGGACATGCACAAGTGTACCAACTATCTGGAGAACGCTTTCGGACGGCTGGGCATCCACATCAGCAAGCGGGCGTACAACCAGCTGGAGCTCTTCGTGGGCTCCTTTCCGGGGAACAGCTTCAGCCTCAATCCCGACTACGACCGCTTCCTGACCCTCGGCGACGCGGCTGCCTGCCTGATGTACAAGGAGAGGACGGTCAAGAGCGAGGACTCCCCGCTGAAGATCTGGTACACGGACCGCCAGGGCGTGCCGGTGGCCATTGACATCAGCGGTAAGGAGGGAAAGGAGAAGATCACGGACAATTCGAACTTCTTCTGCCTGGGGCCATCGGGTAGCGGCAAGTCATTCCACATGAACTCCGTCGTCCGGCAGCTCTGGGAGCAGGATACGGACATCGTGATGGTGGACACCGGAAACTCCTACGAGGGCCTCTGCGAGTACGTCGGAGGCAAATACATCTCCTATACCGAGGAGCATCCGATCACCATGAACCCGTTCCGCATCACGCGCGCGGAGTACAACATCGAGAAGGTGGGCTTCCTGAAGAACCTCGTCATGCTCATCTGGAAGGGCACGAACGGGACGGTCACCAAGACCGAGGACAAGCTCATCGAGCAGACCATAACCGAATACTACGAGAACCATTTCGCAGGGCGCATTGAGACGCTCAACTTCAACTCCTTCTACGAGTTCAGCGTCAAGAGGATCCCCCAGATCTGCGAGGAGAACCACCTCGCGGGCATCGACCTCGCGGCCTACAACTACCTGATGAAGGACTTCTACAGGGGAGGAAACCATGAAGTTACTTTGAACGAAGACCTGGACACCACTCTCTTCGACGAGACGTTCATCGTCTTCGAGATCGACTCGATTAAGGACGATCCCCTTCTCTTCCCTTTGGTTACCCTTATCATCATGGACCTCTTCATCCAGAAGATGCGGATCAAGAAGAACCGCAAGGTCCTTGTCATCGAGGAGGCCTGGAAGGCCATCGCTTCCCCGATGATGGCCGAGTACATCAAGTACATGTACAAGACCGCAAGAAAGTTCTGGGCATCCGTGGGCGTGGTTACGCAGGAGATCCAGGACATCGTCGGCTCCCCCATCGTCAAGGAGGCGATCATCAACAACTCTGACGTGGTGATGCTGCTCGACCAGAGCAAGTTCAGGGAGCGTTTCGACGAGATCCAGTCCATCCTCGGACTCACGGAGGTGGACTGCAAGAAGATTTTCACGATCAACCGGCTGGAGAACAAGGAAGGGCGCAGTTTCTTCCGCGAGGTCTTCATCCGGCGCGGCCAGGTCGGCGCCGTCTACGGTGTCGAGGAGCCGCACGAATGCTACATGACATACACTACGGAGCGCTCCGAGAAGGAGGCTCTCAAGATATACAAGTCCGAGCTCGGGTGCGACCATCGGACGGCCATCGAGGCCTATTGCCGTGACTGGGACAGAAGCGGCATCGGCGCTCCCCTGGCGTTTGCCCAGAAGGTAAATGCCGCCGGACACGTCCTTAACCTTCCTGAAAAACGATGAAGCGGTTTGTTTTGTTCATATGCGTTTCGGTACTGCTCCTGGGCGTCACTCCGACGCTCAGGGCGCAGTACTACAGCGTCAACATCGACTGGAAGACCGCAGCCGCCATGCAGGCCGCTTACGCCACCGGCGCTGCGGCGGAAGGATTCTACTACGAGCAGGTCAAGGACATCCTCGACCACTACACGGCGGCGGAGGCCGCTGCTGCGGGCATCTTCTCCTCGAAGTTCCTCGAACGGCGCGCCCTCACGGAGCTTGGCATCTGGGAGAACTCCGCCGAGAACTGGTACTACAGGCGCATCTACCGGCTCGTGTCCGCCCGTATCATGCCGAAGGTCTGGACAGTGGCCAAGATGATGGTCAAAAGCCCCCAGAACGCGCTGTACTGGGGCTCGTACCTCATGAAGGTATGCGACGAGACCAAGACGCTGTGCATGCAGTTCGAGTCCGTCGTGACGAACAGCACCCTGTCCTTCGGCGACATCGCTTTCCTCCAGATCCGGCAGGACATCGCCGACGTCCTCCGTCTCTCTACTCTTGGCGGCATCGACTTCGAGGCCATCCTGGACCGTTTCGGCCGTATCGGAGAAGGCATCACCAAGGAGGACCTGAAGGAGGACATGGACCGGCTCTACCGGGAAGGAATAGCCCTCATCGGGCAGGGAGCCTCGAACCTCGCCGGGCAGCTTCTCCAGAAGAGCAGCTTCGAGGACCTGCTGAGCGGTGACATCGCTGCGGCCATCACCATCGTGGACAATTACCAGTCGCTCTTCGAGAGCTTCAAGAACGACGCTGGAGGGATGCTCCTGTCGATGATCGGCGGCCCAGACGCCATTGAAAACCTCTTCGACATCAGCGGCTACAACCTTGGAGAATGGATCGACGACTATGCCCGTGAGGCCGTCGGCCAGTATTTCCGGCAGACCTGGTATATCCGGAAGAGGGACACGGGAGAGGATGTCTATCAGGAAGTCTTCGATTCCTACTCGATGGACATGAGCTCGTTCCTGGCCAGGATGAACATCGTCCTGACCTCGTGGAACGACAACCCAGACGGGGATGTCTATGTCCTGACCAGCGGTGACAAGAACTACTACCAGACCACGGACGCCAGGCGCGTCCAGGGCGTGGAGGCAGCCACTATCAGCGTCACCTGCTCCGGCGGCGCGACCCTCTCGAAGGGCTCCACGCAGTACAAGTGCGGCACCTGCGGCAAGACGCTCTCCGCCCACACGAAGGAGTGCGCCATGCGCACCTCCGTCATCGAGGGGAACGTCGACACCTCCGAGCTCCAGTCCATGCTCGCGCAGGCGCGGGCTGAAGAAGACCGCCTGAACTCGCAGATTCTCACCCTCCAGACCCGCAATGCGGAGCTGCTCCGGCAGATCAGCGAAGCCAGCATCGAGGAGGCCGCTGCGCTTCGGGATGAATACAATCAAAATAGGGATAAGATAGAGGCGCTCCAGTCGGAGCTCCGTCAGGTGCAGGCCCGCATCCGGGACATCGAGGAGGCGCTGCAGGAATCCGACAACGACGATGACGTCCCGACGGACGACTACCACCGTATCCCAGCCATCATGGCCGAGCTCCAGAGCGCGTTTAACCTCACCTGGCAGGACTCCGGTTCGTGGAGCGGCTATACCTTCAGGCGCAAGGCAACGATGTCCGGTCTGAGGGGGACGGTAACGTTTACCGCAAAGCTCTCCATCGCCCGGAAGCCGAAGTACTTCCTCGGCATCAAGATCCTCCGTGCAATCGTCCAGATCGACTGGACCCTGGAGACCCAGTACTCCGACACGCACGTCGCCGCCCTCGTGAAGCTCGACCCGTCGTTGAGCGACCGTGAGAAGGCGGACCTCGTCAACGCGAAGATCGCCGAGGTGGCTCGCCAGTACCCGGACTGCACCGTCTCCACGGAGTACATCAAGAGCGATCCCGTGCCGGAGGATGACACGGAGGACACCTACCATCTCCTCTGGTCCAGCGACCGCTTGCAGATCGCCCGGGAAGTGGAGAGCAGGTTGACGAAGATCTACTCGGACCTGATAAGTCTGGAGAAGATGATGTCCTACAAGTACGGCATCATGGAGGTCCTCAGGGATATCTCGCCCTACATCAACGCGGACGCAGGGCGGAAGATGACCATCGCCGAGCAGTGCCGGAAAGACTGGCTCATGAAGGCCCGGCTCCGTGACGATGATGACGAAATAACCGACGAACCGTAGAGATGAGACGACTGCTTTCCATACTGACCTTCTTCCTGCTGCTCCCCTTCCCTTCGATGGCGCAGTGGAGTTTCGACGTGCCGTCCATCGAGGCGTACATCGCCGACCACAAGGACCAGCGGAGCCTCCTGCTGGCCCGCTCCGCGCTGGAGCAGGGCAACGTCCTGCTGCACCAGTACAGTTCCGACGCGAACGCCGAATACAAGGCGATCAACGTCGAGCTGGACAAGTACACGCGGGCCTTCGACGTGATAGACCTCATGTACCAGACCCTGCGCACGTCGCTCAACACCTACGACACCTACGAGACGTTCAAGCAGCGGATCGAAGACTACAAGGTGATGCTGACGGCCTACTGGGACAAGTGTCTCAGCCACGGCGACATCGTGAGCACGGACACGCTCATCATCAGCGTGAACCGGCACCTGCTGGAGCGTCTTTCTGAGGACGGGCAGGCGCTTTACCGCTCCTTCAGCGACCTGGTGCTCTACGCCACCGGGGCCGCCGCCTGCCGGGCTACGGACCTGATGGCAGTGGTGACTGACATCAACGGGACGCTCGACCTGATCAAGCAGCACCTGAACAAGGCCTACTTCGACACCTGGCGCTACATCCAGGTGCGGATCGGTTACTGGAAGGCCGAGGTCTACATGGCCAAGACCATCCCGGAGATCATCGAAGGCGCCTACGGACGATGGCGTGTGGCAGGAAGACTCGATTATTGAAAACGAAACGGACAATGAAACGAATGATCCTTACCGTCGCAGTGCTCGCGCTCGGCATCCACCATGCCGGGGCGCAGTACGTGACGTACAACCACGACGAGACGAAGATGAACCAGGTCACGGTCATGGAGACCGGCGCGGGGTCGCTCACCCCCGCCCTGTTCTACAGTCTCATCCATAACCAGTATTACAGGACCGCCTCCGCGACCAACAAGCTGTCCTACCGTTCCACGGCCGGCGGCTTCGCCTATTCGCAGGTGGGTCTCGCGGAGAAGGTGGACACCTCGCTCACCAAGCGTGCGGAGATCGAGGCCCTGAACATGGCCGACCGCCAGGTGGATCTGGCGTGGACTGCCGAGGGCCCGAAGATCCAGAAGGCGCTCGCATCGTTCCAGGCTAACATCGGCCGGATATACGAGGCCGGAGGAAACGCCTCCGACACCGGGGTCTGGCAGGAGCGCCTGCATCTCTTCCAGACAGGCGTGAGCGCCGTCAGGGACGGCTATATGCCTAACGCCCAGCGGAAGAGGCAGTACCTGAAGATCTATGAGGACATCTGCCGCGCCAACGACAGCCTCATCAATTATATCGTGGCGGTCTATGGCCGTGAGAACACCCGTGAGGCACTCTCGGCCACGCTCGACCGTCCTGACAGGACAGCGGACATCGCCTCCGAGGCGGCGTCCCGCTGGAAAGAGAAATCATCCGGAAACACCAATCCCTAGGCCATGGCAGACATCGTAACCGATCTCGGCATCAACCTCATGGAAGAGGAGATAGACGAGGTAATATTCCAGACTAACCAGTTCCTTACGGATGCGACCTTCACAGGGTCGCAGGGACCGTTCTGGTGGATCCTCCAGATGTGCATGGCCCTTGCTGCGCTGTTCTCGATCATCGTCGCGGCCGGTCTGGCCTACAAGATGATGATCAAGCACGAGCCCCTGGATATCCTGAAGCTGTTCCGGCCGCTGGCCGTGAGCATCGTGCTCTGCTGGTGGTATCCTCCGGCGGACACGGGCATCGGCAATAGCGGCAGTTCGTGGTGCGTGCTGGATTTCCTCGCGTACATACCGAATGCCATCGGCTCCTACACGCACGACCTCTATCAGGCGGAGGCATCCCAGATCGGCGACCGGTTCGAGGAGGTACAGGGTCTCCTGCATGTGCGGGACACCATGTACCAGAACCTCCAGGCGCAGGCGGACGTCGCCCGCACGGGCACCTCCGACCCTGCGCTGGTGGAAGCGACGATGGAGAACGCGGGGGTTGACGAGGTCACTTCCATGGAGAAGGAGGCCTCGAAGCTCTGGTTCACGTCCCTCACCGCCGGAGCCATCGTGGGCCTTGACAAGATCATCATGCTGATTGCCCTCATCGTCTTCCGCATCGGCTGGTGGAGCACCATCTACTGCCAGCAGATCCTGCTGGGTATGCTGACGATCTTCGGACCGATACAGTGGGCCTTCTGCATCCTTCCGAAATGGGAGAGCGCGTGGGCGAAGTGGCTGATACGTTATCTCACCGTTCATTTCTACGGCGCGATGATATACTTCGTTGGATTCTACGTCCTTCTGCTCTTCGACATCGTGCTCTGCATCCAGGTGGAGAACCTCACGGCCATCACGGCCAGCGAGTCGACGATGGCTGCTTTCCTCCAGAACGCCTTCTTCTCGGCCGGATACCTGATGGCGGCGAGCATCGTGGCCCTGAAGTGCCTGAACCTCGTGCCGGACCTCGCGGCTTGGATGATTCCGGAGGGCGACACGGCCTTCTCCACGCGAAACTTCGGCGAGGGTGTCGCCCAGCAGGCCAAGAGCACCGCCACCGGCATGCTCAGCGGACGGATAATGTGACAATAACAACTGACAGGATATGGTAATCAAGAATCTGGAAAACAAGATCAAGCTGGTGGGAATCGTCTGCGGACTGTTCCTCACCGGGTGCATCATCATCAGCGTGGCGAGCATCGTCACCGCAAGGGGCATGGTTTCGGATGCCCACAAGAAAATATACGTCCTTGACGGAAACGTGCCGATTCTCGTGGAGAGGAGTTCCATGGACGAGACGCTCGACGTTGAGGCCAAGAGCCACATCGAGATGTTCCACCACTACTTCTTCACCCTTGCTCCGGACGACAAGTACATCAAGTACACGATGGAGAAGGCCATGTACCTCGTGGACGAGACCGGTCTGGCCCAGTACAACACCTTGAAGGAAAAGGGATTCTACTCGAACATCATGGGGACGAGCGCAGTCTTCAGCATTTACTGCGACTCTATCCGGGTGGATACCAAGAACATGGAGTTTACCTATTACGGAAGGCAGCGGATCGAGCGACGCAGCAGCGTCCTCATGAGGGAGCTCGTCACGGCCGGACAGCTCCGGCGTGTCCCCCGCACAGACAACAATCCGCACGGCCTCCTGATTGTTAACTGGAGGACTCTGCTGAACAAGGATATCGAACAGAAGAACAAGTCTAGCTATTGATGCTCTATGGGAAAAGACAGATTCAAGAAAATGGTCCTGGGCGAGAAACTGCCCGACAAGGATGACCCCAGGTACAGGAAGAAATACGAGGAAGATGTGGAGGCCGGGCGCCGGTTCGCCCGCATCACGAAGCTGGACGTGCTGGCCGCTCGCATACAGCGGTTCGCCGAGAGGAACCGCGGGTTCTTCCTGGCCACCGTGTTCGGCATCATCCTGTTCTGTTTCGTGCTCAACGTCTACCGCTTCTCGAGGGCATACAAGGCCCGCCAGGAGTCTCCCGGGGCCGTGACGAAGCAGGAGGAACTTATCCGGGAGAGGCTCCTCGAGAATTCACACACCATGATACCAATACCGCAAGAAGATGGAACTGACAAAGAAGATTAACTTCCGGGAATCGAAGTACATGATTCCGGCCCTGATTTACTTTCCCCTGCTGTTTACGGGTTACTTCGTGATCGACATGTTCGGCACGAAGAAGGCGGAGACGGTGGATCCGTCCATGCAGACCACGGAATACCTCAATCCGAACCTGCCGCAGGCAAAGGTCAAGGAAGGGTTGGAGGGTAAATACGAGAGTATGCTCAAGTCCTGGGGCAAGATCGACGACTACAGCGCCGTCGGCAATATCGACCGGGAGGACGAATCCGCCGCTACGGAGAAGTACGAGAGGCAGGTTTCCGAATCTGAGGCGGAAGCGATGGCAAGCCGGGACGGGGCCATGCCCCCTGGGAGCGTCGAGGAGTCGCTGCGCCGCAGTGCCGACCGGGGTGAAGCGATGATGACCGGTGACTATCCCTTCCCCCTCACCGAGAGCGAGCGTCTCATCCAGAGCCAGCAGCGCGAGGAAGCGCTCCGCGAGGAACTGGAAGCGGCGCTTGCCCAGCTCCGCCAGCAGAGCGAGGCTTCCGCCACCGGGACAACAGGCACGGGCCAGCCTCAGGCCTCACCTGAACCTGTGGCCGTATCTGCCCCGTCAGGAGCCGATGATGCGGTGCAGGTCGTCAAGCGGATCATGCAGTCCTCGGACTATTTCCATACCGTATCGGAGAACGACCCGCAGCCGGACATCATCAAGGCGATCATCGATGAGAACGTCAAGGCCGTCGACGGCAGCCGCGTCAGGCTGCGCCTGCTGGATGATGTCCAGATCGGAAGCCTCTCGATGCCCAAGGGAAGCTACCTGTACGCTGAGATGAACGGTTTCTCCGGCCAGAGGGTGAAAGGTACGGTGAAGAGCGTCCTCCTGTACGATGAGATCATCCGGGTGAGTCTGTCCCTCTATGACACGGACGGGCTGGAGGGTCTGTATGTCCCGAGAAGCTCCTTCAGCGAAACGGCGAAGGATGTGGCCAGCGGAGCGGTGGGCAGCAACATGACCATCAATCAGGGCAGTTACGGAAACAGCCTTTCACAGTGGGGCATGCAGGCAATCCAGAACGCATATCAGCGTACTACGAGCGCTGTCGGAAAAGCCATCCGGCGTAACAGCGCCACACTGAAATACGGCACCTTCGTCTACTTGGTGAACGGCAGAGAAACGAGAACAGAATAAATCATAACAAGATGAGAATAAAGTATTTTATCGTAATCGCTTTAAGCGTCGCTTCATGTTTTGCGCTGAAGGCTCAGGAGACCATCCGGGAGATGGAACTGCTGACCGTGAACGACCAGATCACCACCGTCATCACTGCCACGGAGCCGGTACGGTTTGTGGACATCTCCACGGACAAGGTGGCCGGGGACCAGCCCCTTTCGAACACGGTCCGGCTCAAGCCCAAGGAGGGAGCTGAGGTCAACGAGGACGGCGACATCCTCGCCGTCGTCACCGTAATCACCGAACGGTACCGTGTACAGTACGCGCTCGTCTACACGACGCGTCCCCAGGAGGCCGTGACCGACAAGACTGTCCTCCTTTCCGAAACGGTTCCCTACAACAATCCGGCGGTATCCCTCTCGACTGAGGACATGACGAGAATGGCCAGGAGGATCTGGAACGCCAAGGCCAGGTACCGTAACGTAGGGACCAGGAAGCATCACATGGAGATAAGGCTGAACAACATCTATACGGCCGGCGAGTGGTTCTTCATCGATTTCAGCGTCGAGAACAGGACCAACGTCCGGTTCGACATCGACCAGCTCCGCTTCAAGGTCGAGGACAAGCGCCGGTCCAGGGCCACCAACAGCCAGAGCGTCGAACTCTCCCCCGCTCTGCTGCTTGAGAAAGGGACGACCTTCAGCCGGGGCTACCGCAATGTGGCCGTCCTGAAGAAACTGACTTTCCCCAACGACAAGGTGCTGACGATAGAGATGTCGGAAAAGCAGGTCAGCGGTCGCACCATAACCCTCGAAATCGATTACGAGGACGTGCTGCACGCCGACTCTTTCGACAGTGGACTGCTTGAGGAGGACTAGCCATGAGACGGATCCTGACATCTATCATAGCCGTGATCGTTGGCATTGCAACGGCCATGGCCCAGAACAACTCAGACCGGATCGGCTTCGGCTTCGGGGGCGGATACGCTCCGAAGGCGGAGACCGTCCTTTTCTGGGAACACGAGACCTCGTACCACAATGCCTGGGAGGCGTTCCTCTACGGTTCCCTGGCGCTGGACAGTCTGGATGGAGACCTCTGGAATAACGGAAAGGCATGGGGTGCCGGTGCCGCGTGGAAGCCCTGCGTGGTCCGCTCCCGGAACAACTACGGGTCGGTGAGGATGGCAGCGATGCTAGGGGCGGCTCCGAGGGATTTCAGCGCCGGACTTACGGCCGGATACCAGCACAGCTATGTCCTCAGGGGCGGCTGGCAGCTCTACTGGCAGGGAGGCGTGACGCTGACCCTCCCGAAGCGTGGGGATCTTTTCGGCGTAGCCGCCGGCATCGGCGTGAAGATGCCCGTCCGTGACAGGATGCGCGGGCGGTAATGCTGCTGTCGATGCTCATAAGCTTCATCATTCTGAGATACAGGAAGAGAAATGGAAGAAAGTAGGGACCTCATAGTCGGATACAAGATATTCCGGAGCCTTGTCTACGTGTCGCTGCTGCTGGAGTTCTTCCTCTATGCCGTCGATCCCGGCGTGCTGGATTTCTGGGGAGGTATCCTGACGGACCTTCACGGCAGGATGAGGCGCTGGTTCATCTACCATAACGGCAACCTCATCTGGAGCAAGGTCGCCACGCTGCTGCTGATCTGCATCACCAGCATCGGTACCAGGAACAAGAAGCAGCTGGAGTTCGACGCCAGGAAGATGGTGCTGTATCCGCTGGTGTCGGGTCTCTTCATCGTCGTCCTGTCCGTCTGGCTCTTCGGTCACGGGATGGGTCCCCGCATCTATACCGTCCGGCTGAACCTGTGGCTATACATGGTCGCCTCCGTCGTGGGGACGGTGCTGGTACACATCTCCCTGGACAACATCTCGAAGTTCCTGAAGGAGGGACTGCTGAAGGACCGGTTCAACTTCGAGAACGAATCCTTCGTCCAGTGCGAGGAGAAGATTGAGAACAAGTACAGCGTCAACATCCCCATGCGGTATTACTACAAGGGGAAGTTCAGGCACGGATGGGTGAATATCGTGAACCCGTTCCGCGGGACCTGGGTCGTGGGTACGCCGGGCTCCGGCAAGACCTTCTCGATCATCGAGCCGTTCATCCGGCAGCACAGCGCCAAGGGCTTCGCGATGGTGGTCTATGACTATAAGTTCCCCACACTCGCCCGCATGCTGTACTATCATTACCGCTTGAACAAGCTGCGCGGGAAGCTTCCGCAGGGATGCCAGTTCAACGTAATCAATTTCGTGGATGTCGAATACTCCAGGCGGGTGAACCCGATCCAGCTCAAGTACATCAACAACCTCGCGGCTGCCAGCGAGACGGCAGAGACCCTGCTGGATTCCCTGCAGAAGGGAAAGAAGGAAGGAGGCGGCGGTTCGGACCAGTTCTTCCAGACCTCGGCCGTGAACTTCCTCGCGGCCTGCATCTTTTTTTTCTGCAACTGGAACAAGATGCCCTACGACAAGGACGGCAGGCAGCTGGTGCCGGAATTCGCCACTGACAGGCAGACCGGACAGAAGAGGCTCACGGGCCGGGTTACTAATGCGGATGGCCTCTTCGTCGAGCCCGCCTACTGGCTGGGGCAGTACTCGGACATGCCGCATATCCTGTCCTTCCTGAACCAGGACTACCAGACGATCTTCGACGTCCTCCAGACCGACCCGGAGGTGCTGCCGCTTCTGGGCCCGTTCCAGACCGCCCTGAAGAACAAGGCAATGGAGCAGCTGGAAGGTATGATCGGTACGCTCAGGGTCTACACCAGCCGATTGGCTACAAAGGAATCCTACTGGATCTTCCACAAGGACGGGGACGACTTCGACCTGAAGGTCAGCGACCCGAAGAGCCCCAGTTACCTGCTCATCGCAAACGACCCGGAGATGGAGAGCATCATCGGAGCATTGAACGCCCTGATCCTGAACCGTCTCGTCACCCGGGTGAACACTGGCCAGGGAAAGAATGTCCCGGTGAGCATCATCGTGGATGAGCTTCCGACGCTGTATTTCCACAAGATAGACCGTCTCATCGGCACGGCCCGAAGCAACAAGGTCAGCGTGGCGCTGGGTTTCCAGGAACTGCCGCAGCTGGAGAGCGATTACGGCAAGGTGGGCATGCAGAAGGTCATCACGACCGTCGGCAATGTGGTGAGTGGCTCCGCAAGAGCCAAGGAAACACTGGAATGGCTCTCGAACGACATTTTCGGTAAGGTTGTCCAGCTCAAGAAGGGTGTCACCATCGACCGCGACCGCACGTCGATCAACCTCAATGAGAATATGGACAGTATGGTTCCGGCTTCGAAGATCTCGGACCTGCCGACCGGATGGATCTGCGGGCAGACGGCCAGGGACTTCGTGAAGACGAAGACCGGCAAAGGCGGATCTATGAACATCCAGGAGAGCGAGGAGTTCCAGACTTCGAAGTTCTACTGCAAGACTGACTTCGACATGAAGGAGATCGACGAGGAGAAGAAGCACTACGTCGATCTGCCCAAGTTCTACACCTTCCCCTCGAAGGAGGCGAAGGAGCATATCCTTTACGAGAATTTCGTGAACGTCAACCGTGAGGTCGAGAAGATGTGTCTCGACATCACCCAGTTCGTCAAGAAATGAGCTTCAGGTCAGTTATGGCAGCATATCCTTCATCGACAGCCCGATATACGAAACGGACCACTTCTTATGATGCGCCACGATAGAAACCGCCTTTCCCTCCAAGGCATGGAGGTCGATCTTATCGGGATTCCGCTTGATCTCGCCGATGACGATGCTCTTCTCCGTATCGTTGACGGCGATCAGGTCGATCTCGTCCTTGCCGTCCTTCTTCCTCCAGTAGTTGGTGACGGTGTTGTACAGCCCCGTCTCCGCGTACACCTGGCGGAAGAAACGCTCAAGGATGGGTCCGGAATAGCTCTCGTAGTCGGCGAGGACCTTCTGCTGGAGCCACTCGAGGTTGCCCACTTCGACGGCGCTTCGGTACCGGTAAATGAAGCGGAACCAGAAGTTCAGGAAATTGTCGGCGATGACGTACTCTACGTTCTTGGTGTTCTCCCCCGCGAGGTAGGGACGTCTGCGGGATACGATGTCGTAGTCCTTCTCAAGCCGGTCGAGGTATCCGCCGGCCTCCAGTCCTGTGTAGCTCTTGACGTCGCCTCGGGAGGTCTCGCCGCTGGAGAGGGCGGAAAGGATGGAGAAGTAGTTCCCGTAGTCCTTCCCGAATTCGTCACGCAGCATCTCCTGTCCCTCTCCCAGGAAGTAGGATCCGAGGGAGAAGACGTCGCGGATGATCCCATCCTTGGTGACCGCCCCGCGGGTCATCAGCTGCTCGACGTATTTGGCGACCCCGCCCGTGACCATGTACAGGCACAGGAGATCCTCGGCGGTGTAGCCGGGATTATGGTCGGCGAGGATGGTCTTGAGGGTCGCGATGTCGAATGGACGGATCTTGAACCTGGCGGTCGCCCTGCCGTAGAGCGGTTCCTCCTTGTCCTCGAAGATCTGCTTCATCTTCGAATAGAGGGACCCGCAGATGACGAGGTTTATGTGGCTCTCCCCCTTGTTCGAGTCCCAGACATCCTGGATGTCGGAGAAAATGGACGGCCTGGTGTAGGCGATGTTCTGGAACTCGTCGAACACCAGCGTGAAGTTCCTTCTCTTCGCGATGGAGAGGATCGCCCCCAGAAGGCGGGGGAACGAGGAGAAGTCCCCGAGGTCCTCGCCGAGCGTCTCGCGGATGATCTCCGCGAGTTCGGCACAGAGGAGCGTTTCGCTCTTCTTGCCCACGAAGAAGTACACGAAGGGAATCTTCGTGAAAGCCGTCTTTATCAGTGTCGTCTTGCCGATACGCCTCCGTCCGGTCATGACCGTCATCTGGGCCGACGTGGCCGACAATTGCTCTATTTTCCTGAGCGCCTCAAGCTCTTTGGTCCTGTCGTAGAACTTCATTTTTATCCTCTTTTAGGAACCGCGGTTGCTGTAACCACGGTTGCAATTCTTTGCAAAGATATACATTTTCATCGAAATACAACAGGAAAAGAGGAAAAAAGCGGACGAAAATTCCAGCGTAGATGATCACGTTAATAAAATACTTAAGTACCTTTTTGTAGTACCATTTTGAAAATAATTGTGATTTTTTCAATTATTTGAGCTAAAAACATATAACATATTTTGAATAGGGATATCTATTGGATATCTTGTCAAACGAATCAAAGAATAATCCATCATGAATCAAGAATTCGAATTCAAAGAAGAACAGGTCCCTTACGACCTCCTCGGTCAGTACGGGCTCACGCGGGAGATGATCGAGGATCTTCCTGAAGCACCCTACAGGGATATCATGAACGGACTGCTCTCCCCTGTCCTTCCGGTCAGTGTCAGGGACGAGGCCGGCAACACCATCTCGGCCAGGACGAGGATCCGGCTTGTCGGGACTGACGACGGAAAGGTGGACGTGCTTTTCTACCCGAGACTCCTGCGCTGCGAACTGGACAGCTATTCGGAAGCCGAGCAGTACGAGCTCCGCCAGGGAAGGGTCATCCTGAGCCATGCCCCGGACGATGCCGACCGCAAATGCTTCGTCCAGATCGATCCGGACACGAACCAGGTCATGTACGTTCCTACGCCCGTCATCGGACGGAACATCAGGAACCTGATGGACCGTTTCGAACTGTCCACGGATGACATCACGCTCATCCAGATGGGAGAGGCTGCCGTGGTCGGAACCGGCAAGGACGTCCTTTCCATCGGCATCGACCTCAGCGAGAGGACCGGCATCCGCATGGAGCGGGGCAAGTCCTTCAAGTGGAACAGGGATAGGGGATCGGGCATGGACCGGTTCAGTTTCGGCATCTACGGATGCTGGGTCAAGGATGCCAATGGAGACCTCTCCTATGTTCCCGAGGAGGAATACAGCGACGAGATCATCGCCGAGCAGCAGAAACATATCGACCGCAACGCGGCGAACCTTAAACGATAACGGCCATGGAAGAGAACATGAACTACACCGAAGACCAGCTGGTGCAGATGTACCAGGACGGAGAGATCTCCCTTGCTGAATTCGTCGTTTTCCACCCTTCGGACTGGGGTGTCGAGTTCGCGATGTTCCTGGCGCGTCATCCTGACAGGTCCCAGGAGGAGAACGCCCTCGCATTCCTCGATCTCAAGGACAAGGAACTGGAGAGCGCCCTCGAACGCGGGGATGCTTAATTGAAAAGAGTTATGTCAACGAGAGCGAACACACTGGGCCATTACATGGGCATCGCACCGGAGCTGCAGGACACGCTCCGGCGCAACGGCATGCAGGCTCGCCTCATCCAAAACGGAGGAGACGTTCTGCTGGCCGTACAGGGGCATGACTCCCCTCTTCTCACCTATCCCCTGTCCCGGGAGCACCTTCTGGCGCTTACGGACGGGGGTACGAACTCGTCCAACCGGAAAGCCTACGATGCCTTCACGGCTGTCATCGGAAAGGATTTCGACCTGCCGAAGGACTACGTCCATGCCCGCAACGCAAACGGCCGTGTTGTCATGGGACTTCACGGCTACCGTATCGGTGCTGGAGAATACGGAAGGACGGTGAGTCCGTTCATGGATCTGTGGGTCCGGCGCAGCATGCTGGGCTGGACGCCCCGCAGCCAGGAGGGATTCCACCTGAGACGCATCGGCGGTGAACTCCGGTACGGCGGGGCCCCGATGGTTGCCGACCGTCCTGACGGACGCATCAAACCCGGCGAGCTGCAGAACGGTGGATACGGCTTCTACTATAAGGGAGGCCAGTCTGCCCAGACAGGAAGTCAGTCCCGGGGCGAGGATGTGCTGAAGGAACTCAGGAACGTCGTTCCCGAGATCCAGTCCCGTCTCGTTTCCACCGGGAAGGCGAAGCCGTACTCTGAACTGATCACCTCCGACGTCTATTTCTCGAAGGACAAGTGGAACGAGGTGCTCGCCTCCCACGGCATCGTCGTGGACGAGCGCGCCGGAACACTCACCGTCAAATCCACAGCCATCAACCGCGACCTGGTCTATGACCTCCGGGAGGATGAACTGGCGGCTCTCACCGCAGGGTCCCTCAAGGAGGTCCCGGTCTCCGCAAGGCTCGATGTCATCAACGGAGTCATCGCGAGTGATTATGAAGGCAAGGTGACGAAGGAGATGCTGGAGAGCGGCGAGGCGATCGGCCTCCCGCTGTCCCCTGCCGCGCTGGATGATATCCGGCAGCAGGAACGCAGCCTCCATCCGCAGCCGGTCATCGCAGAAGATATGTCTTATCTGGTCATGCAGCAGTCCGTGCTTCAGGAGCGGGAGGATGAGCGGCGTGGCATCGGTCGCGTCTACGGCGAGTCGCTCTACGGCATGGAATCCCGCGAGGGCTGGTTCCGGGAGGGACAGCACGGACGCGAGGTCAGTGTCGGGGACATCCGGGTGGAGCCGATCCGTCCGGACGGGCAGGAGCCGGGCAAGGAAATGAAATACCGCATGACGGCGGTCATCAACGGCGAGGAGATCTCCCACGAGATCACCCGCCGCCAGTATGACAAGTTCATGGCCGTGGACGACTACCATCGGATGAAGCTCTTCTCGAAGGTCTTCAGTGAGGTGGACATGAAACAGCTCCCGCGTGAACAGGGTGACGGCATCCACGTGGGTGCGGCCATCCTGGCCGCCCTTACGGCTGCCGGTGAACTGGCCCGGGGATACGGAGGCCCCAGGATGGCGCCTGACCTCTATATGGAGCGTCACGGAGGCGGCCATGTCTATATGAAACCGGGCGTGGATTCACCCCAGGATATTGCGAGCCGGGCCTTCGAAGCCGGTCTCAACGCAGCAGAACACGGAGTAGGATTAGGAAGATAAAAACGGATATGGGCAATCTCACATACGACGACTACATGCAGCGCCTGACAGTGCAGGACATCCTTAAGGATGCGGGCTATGTACGCAACCGGAAGGACGGGCTGCGCTATCCTTCCTTTGTCCGGCTAGATGAGCACGGGCAGCGGATCAGGGGAGACAAGTTCATCGTCACACATAACGGACGCGGATGCTTCCATCCTCCGGTACAGAAGACGTACAACATCCTCTCCCTCATCAAGGAACACCCGCATCTATTCCCGGAGTATACCGTGGGAATGAACCTCGACCTTCTTGTCAACAAGGTCTGCAGCCGTCTTCTCAATACCACCTACGAGGAAAAAGAGCGTGAGATCAGGGAACCGGAACCTGTGCTCAAGCCCTTCAGTCTGGATGATTACAGGCTCACACGAATGGATAAGGATTCGAAGGAGTCCTGGAAGCCGTTTTACCCCTTCTTCAAACACAGGGGAATAGACATCCGGACGCAGCTGGCGTTCCGTGATTCGTTCGTTCTGGCGGACCGGGATGCCCAGGGCCGGAAGGGAGTCACGTACAGGAACCTCTCCTTCCCGATTACCGTGCCGGGCAGTGACGGAGCCGTCGTGGGTTTCGAGGAACGCGGCCGTCCGAAGCGGGACGGCGGATCCCCGTATAAGGGGAAAGCCGCCGGGAGCAACGCCAGCGTCGGACTCTGGATAGCCTCCCCTGCCGGGACGCGGCTTCAGGATGCCCGGAGGGTTTTCCTTTTCGAGAGCGCCTATGACGCGATGGCGTATTATCAGCTTCACCGCGATGAGGACAAAGGCCTTTGGAAGGCCGTCTTCGTCTCCACCGGCGGCAACCCCACCCGGGGACAGATGCAGGGCCTCATCCGTACCGGCAGTTCGGCGTTTTTCCATCTGTGTTTTGACAATGACGATGCGGGTCGCCAGTTCGCCGAGAACTTCATGAAGGTGGCGAAGGAGGAGAAACCCCACAGCGATGTGGCACTGGCCTTCAAGAATACGCCAGGGCACATCGAGACCGACCATGAGAAGGAAAGCGCCTTTTTCAAGCTTCCGGAGGAGGTCCAGAAGCGGTATTTCGCCGTGGAGAAGATTTCAGAGGATCTGCGGACAGGCTATCTCTGTGACGAGGACAAGGAGGATCTCCGGGGGCAGATCAAGCAGGGATACAGGGACTTCTTCAGGATGGTTGACGACTGCATCGTGCAGGTGGAGCGCGAACTGCCTTCGGAAGGATACAAGGATTTCAACGATGAGCTCCTCGGCCGGGAGGACACCGAGAAGAAGGCCGTCGGTTGCGACATCGACGGCGACGGTGCCGTCGAGACGGAGGAATCCAACGAGGAGAAACACAAATTCCACAGATAGTCTATGCATGAAGACCTTCCATACGAGGATATCGGTATCCGTCCGGACTGGCGGCAGCTGCTGATCGACGAACTCCTGTCGATCCTTCTTGCCGTCGGGCTGCTCATCGTCGGCGGGCTGGACAGTGTCCCCTACCATTCGGTGTTGTTCTGCATAGCGCTCGCCCTTGCCTTCAAGGTCTACTACCGGCTGGTTTACCTGAGGACGATGCACTATACCATCACCGGGGAGCAGCTGGTCTATGAGCACGGGGTTTTCACCCGGAGCCGGGACTACATCGAACTCTACCGCATCGTGGACTTCGATGAGAAGCGCAGCTTCCTGCAACTCATCCTCGGTCTGAAGACCATCATCGTCCATTCAGGAGACCGGACGATGCCCACGCTCAGGATCATCGGTGTCCGTGAGGGGACGGCGGTGGTCGACTGCCTGCGGGAACGGGTCTCCTACAACAGAAAACGAATGAACATCCATGAATTCGCAAACTACCAATAGAGAGGATAGCCGCGGCCGGGGAATCCTGGTACGCCTCATCATCATTGCCGTCGCCCTGCTGGTGACCACTCTCATCAGCCAGGTCCATGCCTCGGCGCAGATCGTCGTGGCCAATCCCCTGGAGTGGGCCGTCCTTGCCGAAGGGAACGAGCTCATCGACGGGCAGATCAAGAACGAGACGGAAGGCATGACCCGGACGGCAGTCCTGCAGAACACGATCGCCGCCGAGTTCAGCGGCATCCGCAGCTGGGAGAAGAAGTACAACGCCTACCTGAAGTCAGCGGACGGATTCGCCTCCTCGATCAAGGCGGCCTCGCATCTGTATAACGATGGCGTGCGGCTCTTCATCAACCTCTCGGAGATCCGCAAGGCCATCGCAACAAATCCCCAGGGACTTGCCGCGACGCTCAGCATGAACAATCTCTATATCGAGACGGCTACCGAGCTGGTCTCGGTCTACTCGACACTGAAGGAGGCGATAGCTACAGGCGGCGACGGCAACATGCTCACGGGCGCCGAGCGCTCGGAGACGCTCTGGCTTATCGAGGACAGGCTGAAGGCCTTCAACCATAAGCTCTCCCTCCTTTCTCTTTCCCTGCGTTATTACACGCTCTCCGACGTGTGGTACAATGCGACCGAAGGAATCGTCGACCGGGATTACGGCGAGATAGCCCGTCACGCCCAGTCTCGCTGGAAACGGGCATCGAGAACCTTCTAGATAATAGTTACTATGAGAAGACTGCTTTTCGTCATCGTCCCGTTGCTTCTGATGCATCTGCTGTGTCAGCGCCTCGGCGCACAGTCCATTGACCCGACGCTCGCCGCGATGATCGTCTTGTATACGGAGAAGGCTGAAAATTCTTTACGCACGGAGCAGGAGGCGATGCTCCTTGAGTCATCCGGGCACATCTGGGTCAAGAGCGAAGTGGAAGGGGTCAGGAAACTGGACGAAGAGTTCAACGAGTACCTGGACACTTTCCACGGAATCATCGTCTATGCGGCCCAGATCTACGGATTCTACCATGAGATAGACCGCCTTGCTGAGAACACCGGCAAGCTTGCTGACCGGATCGCCCAAAGCCCGGGAAATGCGCTGGCCGTCGCTCTCTCGGCCAACCGCAACAAGGTTTTCCGGGAGGTAATCCTCCAGAGCGTGGAGATCGTCAACGACATCCGCATCGTCTGCCTTTCCGATGTGAAGATGACCGAAAAGGAACGCACCGAGATCGTTTTCGGCGTTCGTCCCAAGCTGAAGGGCATGAACAAGAAACTTGAACGGCTCATCCGGGCCGTGAAATACACCACCCTCACCGATGTCTGGAACGAGGTGTCGGGACAGCAGCCTGACAAGGCGGACATCGAGGGCATCTCGACCGAGGCTTTCCGTCGCTGGAAGACCATAGGAAAGACGGTGAGACCATAAAACGTAACGAGAATATGAGTTGGGCATCATTGCTTAAAGGCGCCGGAAGAGCCGCGAAATGGGTCGGCAAGGGCGCCGTGAACACACTGGAGGGAGCGGGCAAGGTCGCGCTCCATCCGGCACAGTCTCTCAAGGCTGCCGGGACCGCAGTAAAGACCGCCGCCGTCGGTGGCGGCCTTGGCTACGTCGGATGGAAGAAGCTTACCACCGACGAGAGTGTCGTAGGCATCGTCAGCGACGCCATCATCGGGAAGGAAGCGACGCAGAAAGTCGAAGACACAGTCCACGGTGCGGTCGACGGCATCCGCGACCTGAAGGAGTCCGTTGGCGGGATGACCGAGAAGGTCTCCAGTGCCGCCGAGAATGTTGACGGGAAACTGAACGGGATATCCAGTTTCATCTCGGATGTCTCCTCCGGCAACGGTGGAGAGATGCTCGGCGGATTCCTCGGGAACCTCACGCACGGAAACGTGTCCGGGATGGGCGTGATGGGACTCGTCCTTTCGTCCTTCCTCATCTTCGGCCGCTTCGGATGGATGGCGAAGCTCGCCGGGGCGATGCTGGCCATGATGACTATCGGGAACAATTCCAGGAGGGGCCTCTCCCCTTCCGTCGCTCAGACGGAACCAGGCCGCACCGTGCAGGCAGAAAAGGAAATGAGGCAGGAGGAGCCTCAGGAAACAGAACAGATTCACCGAAGAAGATAAACACCAGGTTGTATGAAATATTCACAGGAAATGATTCTCCAGTCCCCCTCGGGCTACTGCATGCCATTCGAGGAGCGTGACAGGGAGGTAGTGATGTCGCTCGGCTACGGAAAACAGACAAATCCACAGACAGGCGTGGAGTTCTTCCACCACGGGGTCGACTTCTCCGCACCCCATTACTTGCTTTCCGCCGTAGCCAGCGGAACCGTCACAGGGATCGGCACGGACAGTGTCCATGGAACGTATCAGGTCATTCGATACGGGGATTACGAGGTGGTTTATGGGCACCTCTCGAACATCCTCGCCGGATACGGTGAATCTGTCCGTGCCGGTCAGACGGTCAGCGTCAGCGGCGACATCCTCCATATGGAGACGAAATACAAGGGCGAGGAACTGGATCCCATCGAGTTCCTCACAATGATCTACGGCAACATCAAAAGCCTCGAACGGAAGAAGACCGCCTTCGATGAACAGGAACTTGCCGCCATCGCGGAAGGGGTCCGGACAAACTATGAGAAGGACCGGTACGAGATCGAGGAACTGATGCTGCGTTTCTTCCCCGCCTACCTGAGCGATCTCGGCAGCGGGACCTATTCCCTTCCCCAGCGGACGGAAGCGGCCCTCAGGAACATCCTGACGATGGCCTCGTCCAGAAATTATTTCTTCGAGTCCATGCCCTCGATGGAGAATCCCATGGGGCTCGGGCGCCGGAGCGTACCGCTTGCGGCCAAGGTACAGAACCTCCTGATTGCCGACTTCCTGAACTATCTGGCCCTGATCCACGGGACATACCTATCTACGTGGGATGAAGGATTAAAAAAAAAGCCCGGGACCAGGCCGTAGCGGACAGCGGGATCATCGATCCCCTGCAGGATCTTGAAGTCCAGGTGCAGAGCTTCGATATCCCAAGGACAGTCAGCGTCTATCCCGACCAGGCTGGGATACGCTGGTGGACGAAGGCCTGGTTCAACAACCGCAAGGACGGTGAGGCCAGTGTTGAGATTTCCCGGCAGAGCGCGCTGATGTTCATCAGGAACCAGGTGGAGAAGGATCAATGGCTGGAAGAGCACTTCCCGAAACAGATGGAGGTTTACCACAACGCCATAGAAGAGACCCGCAAACAACTGCTGCAGCAGGTCAACATATAAAGATAACGAACACAATGACAGACAGGGAACAGTTCACATCGAAGGTCGAGCCCATCATGGACAGGGTGCGTCAGGAACTCCAAAGCCGCCAGGCCGAGGAGGTGCGGCGTTACATGCGCTCCCCTGCATACATCCTGTCCGGCATCTCCGGTCCCGACGGCGGAATGGCATCCCAGGCCGTTGCGCTGGACTCGCTGAAGGTCACGGGTGAATGGAACTCCAAGACCGTGGAGGACTACGTGGAGATGGTGAAAGCAGAACTCCGCAAGGAGGGTATCACTGTCACTCCGGAACTGGAGGAGATGATGATCGACAAGATGGCCAGGGATCAGGTCCCGCAGTCTTCCGTAGATTATATCCTGAGGAAGGCTGCCGGAAACACGATCTTCGGACTTCCTGAGGAGGCTCGCAAGACTCCCCTTCAGCGGGAGGTCGAGCAGCGTGCGGAAGACATGTACAATCCGTCGAAGGTCGAGAAGGGTATCGGCTGGGGGCTCGGTGCCGCTGCTGATTTCGTGACGCTCGGAGGGTTTTCCGGTGGAATCGCCGGCGGTTTGAAGTTCGTCGGTGCCGACCTTGCGGTCAATGCCGTCATCGATACCGTTGACGCGAAACAGAGGAAGGAGGTCCCTTCCGTCGTACTCCCCGGATACGAAGATGAATGGCTGGAAATGAACGAGGCGAAAAAGGAAGAGATCGGGGATGTTCCTGAGCAAGAGAAGCCCTCTGCCCAGCATGAAGTGCAGGAAGCTCCTGAAGAAAGAGCCCCCATACAAGAGGTTAAGGAAGAAGATCCGGCGCCCGTGATTCAGAAAGAAACAGATAATACTGTCCAAGTGCAGGATAAGACAGAGCCGGTCAGAAACAATACGGGAGGCTGGCAGGGCATCATGACAAGCCTCGGACTGAACGGCATCAGCGACATAGGCCGCAATGCCGGATACATACTGGCCATGTTGCCGGACATCCTCCTGGGGATGTTCACCGGCAAGACGCAGAGTCTCGGAGTCCGGGACAACCTCGTGCCGATCGCGAGCATCATGGCTGGCCTCTTCGTCAAGAACCCGCTGCTGAAGATGACCCTTATCGGCCTCGGAGGAGCGAACCTGCTGAACAAGGCCGGTCATGAGCAGCTGGCAAAGCGTGACGGAGTGACCGTTGAAACCTCCGTTCAGAACCGCTTCCTCCAGTACGAGGATCAACCGATGAATCCCCGGATTCGGGATGCCCAGATACAGGGAAACACTATGGTCGCATCCATCGACGGCATTCCCGTCACCATCACCCTCCCAGAAAAGGTTTTGCAGGCTCATGCCGCCGGAGCGCTCCCCCTTGGCACGCTGGCGAACGCCGTGTTGGAAAGGTGCGACCGGATGCAGGAAGTAAACGAGGCCCGTGAACGGTTCGAGGAGGAATCCAGATCCCAGACACGTGGAATCTCACAACGATAACAAACCATCAATACCATAGTCATATGTCAGAGAGAACACCAGCAGAACAGAACGCTGTTGACCGTCGCAGGGAACTCATCGCCGAGGCCCTCGACCGCGCCGCGAACGGCGGCGTCTTCCTCAATGCCCAGGGCAAGCCTGCCCCGAGCCTCTACAATTCAAGGTCTGGATCTTCTATTTCGGCGTTCAACGCCCTTACGCTGGCCTTGCACAGTGACCAGGGCGGGTTTCAGACCAATCTCTATACCCCTTTCACCGAAGCCAGGAAACGTGGTGACGGCGTTCAGGCCGGAGAGAAGGGCGTTCCTTTCGTATGGTACAACTGGAATGCTTTCCGGGACCGTTCAGACAAGGAAAAGACCATATCCCGCCAGGAATACAACGCCCTCTCCGAAGAACAGAAGAAAGGATACGCTCCGGTCCGCGATAAGGAGATCCGCACGCTTTTCAATATCGAGCAGACGTCGCTTCCTCTGTCCGATAAAGCAGCCTTCGAGAAAGCCGTGAAAGAGCATGGCCCGGCATCCGAACGAGGAGAATCCGAGCAGGATGACAAGAAACTCCGCATGGCGGTCAATGAATTCCTGAAGGCAGTCAGTGAGAATCTCGCGCCGATCCGCAGGGACGGGATAGGAATCGCACACTACGACAGCGGGAAGGACATCATCCATCTGCCGTCCCAGAAGCATTACGACACCTACCCCGAGTATGTCCAGGACGCTGTCCGTCAGATTGTGACGGCCACAGGGCATCCCGGCAGGCTCGGACGGCCTGGAGCCGTTGAAAGCGGCTACGGCCCCACGGAGAACCAGGTCCAGCGTGAACGCCTCGTCGTGGAGCTCGCATCCGCCGTGAAGATGAACCAGCTCGGACTGCCTGCGCGCATCGCCGATGAGAACATACCGCTCATCGACAAGTGGAAGGAGTCCATGGAGAAGAGCCCGAGGCTGATGGACGGGATGGAAGCAGAGGTCAACAACGCTATGGCGATGCTGTACAAGGCGGAACACGGCGTGAAGATCGAGAAGAGCAACGAACCGGCCCGTCAGGAGGCCCAGGCCGACAGGATCAGCGCCAAGCTCCTGATGGTCCAGGACGACGAAGGCAAGTGGGCCATGTATGTCAAGCCGGAGAATGAGAAAGGCTTCGGAATCTATCCGGAGAACGGAGACAGCGGACGTTTTTTCGCGGCCTCGAAGATGGAGGATGCGGCCGGGAACAGGATCAAATCCCAGCTCGCCCAGAAGTATTACAACCTGGCCAGTGGAGATCCCGGACTCAAGGTGGATCTCTTCACCACGAAGGAGAAGGACATCGACCTGGCGCTGATAAAGAACGTCAGCGTCTTGAAGACGAAGGAGAACAAACTCATCTGCTCCCCCGTCATCGAGGGAATCGGCAAACCAGAGCCGCGCGAGGTGTCGCAGTCTCAGTGGCAGCGTCTCTGGATGGCGGAGGACAAAGTAGAGTACAAGCGGAACCTTGCGGCCACCCTTTTTGCCGACGTGATCCGTCAGCAGCAAAAGCATGCTGAAACCGAAAAGCAGCAGGAGGAGAAGCGTATGAACTCCCCCGAACAGAAGGCAAAGGAGGAACGTGAGGAGAAAGCCAAGGAGGCTCTCACGAAGGCGGAGACCGGAGCCGTTGTCGGCCTCATCGCCGGAGCAGTAGCGAAACAGGAAGAGGAGGAGCAGCACCGTGGCTTCCACCGGTAAGATCCTCCTTTGCGGGCTGGTGGCGGTTACTGTGGCCGCCAGTCCGCTCCTTGCCGGCAATAAGGTCCCGGCAACCAGATTGAACACCATTTCACTGAAACGAACGATGAGCAAAGCGAGCGATTATGTAGACAAATACGCTGAGGCTGCGATGGAGCAGATGCGCAAGTACGGCATTCCCGCTTCAGTGACACTTGCCCAGGGCATCCTGGAGAGCGCCTGCGGCCAGAGTGAGCTGTCTCGCAAAGGAAACAACCACTTCGGCATCAAGGCTACCAGGACCTGGCTGGACGGAGGCGGCCGGTATCTGGTGTATACCGATGACAAGCCGAACGAAAAGTTCTGCCAGTATGCATCCGTGGCTGACAGCTACGAGCATCACTCCCTCTTCCTGAAGGGGAACAAGCGGTATTCGAACCTGTTCGAGCTCTCCCCGGACGATTACGTCGGCTGGACGCGCGGACTGCAGGAAGACGGCTATGCCTCCAGCAAGCAGTATGCTTCCAGCCTTCAGGCGCTCATCCGCCAGAACGGCCTTGACAAGTATGATCGGATGGTGATGCAGGAAAAGGGATGGCAGAGCACGTTGGCTACGACAACGAGCACAGCCGACCTGGCCGCCAACTCCAAGGCGGTTCTGGGAGAACAGCCCGCACAGGTTCCAACCGAGGAGAATCCCGTTCAAAAGCAGGATGAACCCAAAAAGGATGAGCCGAAGGAAAAGGAGTACTTCAACACCATCTCTTCCGGGGCCGACCAGCAGGAAAGTGATCCATGGAAGAATTTCTTCGGACTGATGGGTGATAGCGGTGGCTATGCCTCGGATCCTATCGTGGAAATAGCCAGCGCCCTTTTCGCCGGACTGATGGCCATGGCCATCCAGATTGACGGGATGGGCAATGTCCAAGAGGCGCAGCAGCCACCGGCTCTCTCCCCTTCCGAATCCCCGGCGAACGCCCTGGCTTCGAAGAACTTCGACGAGGCGATGAATTCAATGAACAATAACCCCATAAAAAGAACAAGATCATGATCAAATGCAATGTAACGATCATCGGGCGCGTATTTCGTGCCCCGGAGATCAAGAATGACAAGGACGGGAATCCGTTCGTTACCTTCGGTATCTCCACCGAGGTCAAGGACAACGGCGAGACAAAGGAAATCGACATCAGTGTCGCCTGCGACGGAGAGGATGACCAGGTCCTCAGTCTGTCTAGCGGAGACAGGGTCAAAGTCAAAGGCGTGCTGACCTTCCGCAAGCGCGAAGATGTCGTCTTCTTCAACCTTTCCGCCGGTGAGGTCGACAAGACCAAGGAGAAGGACAAGGTCGAAGGAACCATGACTTTCCGAGGCACACTCGGAAGCAAGGAGATCCAGGAAAAGCAGGGAAAGAAAGGAGCGTTCAGGGTGTTTGACGCATATAGCGCCGAGAAGATTGCCGAGGACAAGTTCGCCTATATCTGGGTGCATTTCGTGGATTTCTCCGAGGAACGAGCGGAATGCCTTGTCCCCAAGGCCGGAATCAATGCGGAAGGCGATCTGGAGCTCACGCTCTACAACGACAAGCTCGAAATAGGCTGTCGTGTCTCTTCCCTGTCCGAATGGGTGAAACAAGCCGCTAACCAGTAGAGGATATGGCATCGGACAAGAAATATCATTCGGATGGACCGTCCGCCGCTGACAAGGCGCTGGACCGGTTCACCGAATTGATGATAGAGAAAATCCAGTCCTTTGAAGGGAACTGGAAAAAACCATGGTTCATGCCTGGGACAACCCTGCCTCCCCAGAACCTCTCCGGCCGGCATTACAACGGAGGCAACTCCCTAATGCTGATGCTTCAGGCGGAGAAGATGGGGTATGACATACCCGTCTGGGGCACATTCGACCGCATCACGAATCTCAACTACGTCAAGGACAAGAATGGAAATGTCTTTCAGGCGCGGGACAAGGATGGCAACAAACTGCCTCAGGTCAGTGTCAACAAAGGCGAGAAATCCTTCCCGGTATTTCTCACCACATTCACGGTTGTCGATCCGAAAACGAAGGAAAGAATACCTTATGATGACTACCGCAATCTCTCCCGGGAGGAGCAGGCCAAGTACAAGGTTTACCCGAAACTACAGGTCTACAATGTGTTCAACGTTGCCGGACAGACCAATCTGGAACTGACTCGTCCCGAATTGTACGAAAAACTCAAGTCAATGGCCGCCGGACAGATTCAGCATCAAGGGGACCTCAAGAGTGATCCGGCCATTGATAAGATGATTGACGATAATCTCTATTACTGTCCTATCAAGCAGGTCAAGGGTGATAACGCCTACTACTCCCCTGCCAAGGATGAGATTGTCATCCCCACCCGCGAACAGTTCGTCGATGGCGAGGCCTTCGCGACCAACACCTTGCACGAATGTGCTCATGCCACTGGTGCCGAGTCACGGTTGAACCGGGACATGAAACACCCCTTCGGATCTCCTGAATATGCAAAAGAGGAACTCACCGCCGAACTCTCGGCCGCTCTCATTGCCAGCCAGCACGGACTGACCAAACATGTCAAGAACGATAGCGCTGCATATCTGAAATCTTGGCTGGGATCTCTTCAGCAGAGCCCGGAATTCTTGAAGACAGTACTTGCTGACGTAAAGCATTGTACAAGCCTGATCAATCAGAGGCTTGATGCGATTCAGATGGAATTGGACAAGGGTGAGAAAGCGGACTACTCACAGTTCAGGCCGATGCATAGTTTTGGACAGATGCAAGTGTCAGAGATTCATGCCGCTAAAGAAACCCAAGAAGATGAGAATCAGAGTATTCATAGGTCAAGATAGATTCGTTTGACTATAGTTTCTTTTTTGAGATGAGCCCCTTCACAGGGGCCTTTCTTTTAGTATGGGCACATCTTCAGTACCGGGTCACTGTCGTCCCGTTCCGTCATCCCATCTGGGTCAGTCCTATAGTAGGCTTTTACCACTGCCTTGTCCGAATAGACTCGGCCGATGATGTCATACGCTGCGAGCATGAGTTCCTCGCATGAGACGGTTTTCTCGAATCCGTCTTCCTCCAACTCCACCGCTACGGTGAGGTTGTCTTGTTTGATAGAGATTGTCATAAATCAGTGCTATTTGACAATTTAACGTTGGTCAAATGCAAATATGACAATTCCCGTTTGTCCATTATTACAACTAATTATGAGGCTTACTGGAGAAAAAGTGTTAAATTTGCTTTTCAAGAGATTCCAATAATTTACATTATCGAGACTATGACGCCTGAAGAAAAAGCTCGCGTACTCATAGACCAGATGTTTGTTGATGCTGGTTGGAAGGTAGTTTCCCGCGATGACTATTCTGCGAATCTATCGGCTGCCGCCATTGAGGAAGGTATCCTGGAGGGTGGCAAGGAAGCTGATTATCTTTTGTTTATCAACGGGAAAGCCGTAGGTGTACTTGAGGCAAAAAAAGCCTCAGTTGATGTCTCATCTGAAAAAGTCATCTCTCAGGCTGAGGGATATACCCACAAACTGACAAAGTACTATCAGTTCTATGCGAATCCTTTGCCTATTGTTTATGTTTCCAATGGCCAAGTTACTCTTTTTAAGTCTGAGGATGGCAGCTATATCCCTGTCGGCAGTATCCACACGCCAAAGGAAATATGCAAGATGCTCGGGATCGAAGATGAATTCGCTGGACTTCCGACGCTGAAAACGAAAGGGCTTCGTGATTGCCAATATGAAGCTATCACCGAACTAGAGAAGAGTTTTCGTTCCGGACAGAACAGAGCTTACATGGTGCTGGCAACCGGTGCCGGGAAGACCTATACCGCCTGCATGGCGTCTTACCGTTTCCTCTCTTATACGCCAATGCGTCGGGTCCTTTTCCTAGTGGATCGCAATAACCTAGGGAAGCAGGCCGAAGATGAATTCGGGAAGTTTAAGCTCACGGAAACAGGTGATGCTTTCAATACTATTTTTACCGTCAATAGGCTGAAGAGCCAGGCTATCCCGAAAGATTCCAATGTTGTTATCTCCACCATCCAAAGACTGTTCTCCCTGCTTAAAGGTGAGGAAATCGAAGAAACTGATGATGATGAGAATTATGATGGCGATGAATCATCGACACCAGTTGTAACACTTCCTGAGAATCCAACCTTGCCGAAAGATTTCTTCGACCTTATTATCGTTGATGAGTGCCACCGTTCTATTTATGGTTCCTGGCGCTCTGTACTTGAGTATTTCTCATCGGCACGTATTATCGGCCTCACAGCTACCCCGGCTCCCGAAACGGAGGCATTCTTCAACTACAATCGCGTCATCAATTATACGCTCGAGCGTTCCATTGCCGATGGCGTTAATGTTGATTACCGCGTTTACCGCATCAAGACCAAAGCCACCGAAGACGGCGGCGCCATTCGAGATGGCGAGAACCTGAAACAGGTTACACGCTATACCGGTAAAGTGGAAAACGTGAAGAATAGCGGCGAAAAGACATATACCGGCAATGAACTGAATCGAAGCATCGTCAATCCTTCCCAGATAAAACTTGTTCTGGAAACTTACCGCGATGCCGTCTATACCGAGATGTTCAATGACCCGGCCCGCGAGCCGAATATGGATTATCTGCCGAAGACACTCATTTTCGCCCTGAACGACGCCCACGCCAGCAATATTGTCCAGATTGCAAAGGAAGTCTTTGGCAAGGAGAATGATCCGCAGTTTGTTCAGAAGATAACGTATTCTGCCGGCAATAGTAACGAACTCATCCGCCATTTCCGTAACGACAAGGAATTCCGAATCGCCGTTACAGTGACGCTGGTGGCCACCGGAACCGATGTCAAGCCCATCGAGGTGGTAATGTTCATGCGCGATATCGAATCCGAATCTCTCTATACGCAGATGAAAGGCCGTGGCGTCAGAACCATCGGCGACGAACAACTCCGGATTGTGACTCCAAACGCCTTCAGCAAAGATTTATTCTACCTGGTAGATGCCGTCGGCGTTACTGAGCATGAGATGAAGGTTACACGCCCCGGAACTGATCCACGACCAGCTACCATGTCTCTAAAAGAATTATTGGAACGAATCACACATGGTTATGTGGATGACGAATATCTCAAGATTCTGGCCAGCAGGCTTTCACGTATCTACAATAAGGCCGACGATGAGCAGCGGACCAAGTTCGCCAATCTCGCCGGAAAGGATATGAAAGACATCGCCTCCAGTGTCTACGAGAGATTAGGGAGTGGTTCACTTCCTCCATTTATAGACATCAACGAGCTTAACAATGAGAGAAAAGGCTTGGTTTCCGCCCTTGCCAATCATCCGGAGGCGCGCAATTACCTGCTGGTCCTGAACGCAGGGTTTGTCAAAATCTTGATTCCCGGGGAGGACGAGTTGGTATCCAAGGGATTCTCGCTGGAGGAGGCTTCGCAAACTACGGCCGCCTTTGAGAAATATGTGGCCGAACATAAGGACGAAATCGAGGCGCTTCGCATCATCTATAACAACCAGGGAGAGCCCATTACCTATTCCATGCTCAAGGAATTGGAAACTACGCTTCGCTTTGCAAATGCCAAGTTCAATCCGGCGCTCCTGTGGAATACCTATGCGCTGCTTCGCCCGGCTGATGTTGTCAAGTTCACCACCAAGGATGAGAAGGACGCGCTCACAAATATCATCCAGCTGGTAAGATTTGCATTCAAGCATATTCCACGACTCGAAAGCCTCAAAGGCGACGCAGCCAAATATTTCAACCTTTGGTGCGGTCAGACCTGGCGTGGCATTTCGGAGTCGCAGAACATTCTGCTACAGCAGGTTGTGAATTATATTGTTACCAACGGCTCCTGCACCATCGAAGACATTAAGGAAGAGGATAAGACTCAGGCCGGGCAGATAATTCAGGCCTTCGGCGGTTTGGCCAAAGCCAACCAGGTCCTTTCTTCCCTGTCCCAGTTTATGATTTACAGAAAATCCGCATAACATATTATGGCAAAACAGTCATCAGAACAAACCCTTATCAATAAAGTCTGGAAAGTGGCCGATGTCCTTGCCGGACAAGGCGTTGGATTCACGGATTATATCACCCAGCTTACCTATCTCCTGTTCCTGAAGATGGATGACGAGAACGTAAAAACATTCGGAGAGACTTCAGCCATCCCGGAAGGCTACCGCTGGGAGGATTTGATTGGTCTGGACGGTTTGGATCTGATTGCCCAGTATGAAAAGACCCTAAAGGTCCTCAGCGACCAGGAGAATCTCATCGGAACCATCTATACTAAGGCACAGAACAAGATAGACAAGCCTGTGTACCTGCAAAAGGTTATATCTCTCATTGACGAAGAGTCATGGCTTGTTATGGATGGCGATGTGAAGGGTGCCATCTACGAGAGCATACTGGAGAAGAATGGCAAAGATAAGAAGAGCGGCGCCGGGCAGTATTTCACGCCGCGTTCCCTCATCAAGGCGATGGTGGATGTCACGCGTCCGCAGATTGGCGAGACGGTTGCCGACCCGGCCTGCGGTACCGGTGGCTTCCTGCTCACGGCCTACGACTACATGAAGGAACAGACGGCCGATAAGGAGAAGCGCAAATTCCTCCGTGAGAAGGCTTTACATGGTGTTGACAATACTCCTCTTGTTGTAACCCTCGCATCCATGAACCTCTACTTGCATGGTATCGGAACGGATAGAAGTCCTATTGAATGCCGGGATTCTCTGGAGAGCGAGCCTTCCACGCTGGTGGATGTAATCCTTGCAAATCCGCCTTTCGGAACACGCCCTGCCGGTTCCGTGGACATCAATCGCCCCGATTTTTATGTGGACACCAAGAACAACCAGCTCAACTTCCTGCAGCACATGATGATTATGCTTAAAAACGGCGGCCGCGCTGCAGTCGTTCTCCCGGACAACGTTCTCTTCGAGGGCGGTGCCGGTGAAACCATCCGCAAGAGATTGCTATCGGATTTCAACCTGCACACGATTCTGCGCCTGCCCACCGGCATCTTCTATGCCCAGGGCGTAAAAGCGAATGTGTTGTTTTTCAAGAAGGGTGAAAAGACCAAGGACATCTGGTTCTATGACTATCGAACCGGCATTAAGCACACGCTGGCCAACAACACCATGGAGCGCCATCACCTGGACGACTTCGTAGCCTGCTACAATGCCGACAACATCAATGCCCGCAAGGAAACTTATAACGCCGAAACCAATCCCAACGGCCGTTGGCGTAAATATTCGGTAAAAGAAATCCTTGAGAGGGATAAAACCAGCCTAGACATCACTTGGATTAAGTTCCAGGACGATACGGACTACACGCTTGCGGAGCTTGTTTCTTCCATTGAAGAGAAGAGCAACAAGATAGTTGAGGCCGTTGCCAAACTGAAAGAACTCATTGCTAACATCGAGGAATAATGGATACCAAGAAACTCCGTCAGAAGATACTGGATCTTGCTATTCATGGTAAACTCGTGCCACAGGATCCGAATGACGAACCCGCCTCTGTGCTGCTTGAACGCATCCGTAAGGAGAAAGAACAGCTCATCAAAGAAGGCAAGATTAAGTCCCCAAAAAAGAGCAAATCTGCTGGTGATACGTCCCATTATCCGAAGGAAG
>Ga0256407_10002480_pt1 | contig 35223 bp, 26 predicted proteins | sample RumenRJG_04DNA_FD_193489 | JGI IMG/M metagenome (GOLD analysis project Ga0256407, IMG submission 193489) | Bovine rumen microbial communities from Lethbridge, Alberta, Canada - RJG_04 | ecosystem: Host-associated > Mammals > Digestive system > Stomach > Rumen | place: Canada: Alberta...
AGCGTGCCAGGACCGCCAAGTCAATCTGCCACATTCCCTGGGAAGGGTCATTGTATGCCCATCCTCCGTGGGCGGTTTGGATTATACCACGTAGGCAAAGTCATCACCCGTTTGCAAATCAGGCTTTGGATGGGCAATCGTCTTGCGGGTTTAACCCGCTCGTCCTAGAATAAGAGTGCAGGTTGCCCCCTTAGGGGGCTTTTGCATCCTTGGATCGGCGATGATAAAAAGATGGACGCAAGGAAAAAGAACCCCGGTGAAGGGGCCCTTTAACGGAGGTGGCGACTCCGGTGGGACGAAGTCCGTCGTCCTGCGGCCAGGGCTTGCGGGTTTACCCCGCTCGTCCTAGAATAAGGGTGCATCTCGCCCCCCATGAGGGGGCTTTTGCATCCTTACTTGCGGTGCCAACGGTCCCCGACCATCACGAGGATGATCAGAAGGACCGTCAAGAGATAGGCTAAGGTATCCAAAGCCTGCTCCTTTCACCAACCTTCGTGCCACCTCCTCGGGGGTTTAGCATAAACTCGCCTCCTAACCCACCTATAGGCGTCAAAAGCGCAAACGGGCGAAAAAATCGTCATGAAAAACCAAAAATGCCCGAAAGTCCCCTTTCTCGCGGACCACGCACTGGCGTTTGCACTTTCATGCGCAGGCAATACTTCCTAGATAAGCAGGCCTTATCGGGTGTATCATGTGCCCGTTAATCAAGGAGTACCCCTATGTACAAAGTCATGGCCGTCAACTGCGGCTCCTCTTCCCTCAAATACAAACTTTACGAAATGCCGGAAGAAAAGGTCCTTTGCTCGGGCAACGTCGAGCGCATCGGACTGGAAGAAGGCATCTTCGGCATCAAGTTCGCCGATCAAAAGATCGAAGTCAAACTTCCCGTCCCCGACCACGCCGTCGGCGCCAAGCTCGTCCTCGACGCCCTCACCAAATACGGCATCGTCGGATCCCTCGACGAGATCAAATGCGTCGGACACCGCGTCGTCCAAGGCGGCAAATACTTCTCCTCTTCCGCCGAATTCGATCAGAAAAACGCGGATATCATCGAGTCGCTCACTCCCCTCGATCCGCTTCATGCCCCCGCCCATATCACGGGTTGGAAAGCCTTCTGCAAAGCGCTCCCTGGCGTTCCTTCCATCGCCGTCTTCGACACGGCCTTCCACCAGACCATGGAGCCCGAGGATTACCTTTTCCCGATTCCCTTTGAGCTAAGCGAGAAATACGATTGCCGCCGCTATGGCGCCCACGGCACCTCCCATAATTACCTCGCCGACACCGCCATCGAGCATTATTTCGGCGGCAAGAAAGAAGGGACCCGCATCCTCTCCTGCCACATCGGCTCGGGCTCTTCCTTATGCGCCATCAAAGACGGCAAGTGCATCGCCACCACCATGGGTCTTACCCCATTAGGCGGCGTCATGATGGGCACCCGTACCGGCGACCTCGATCCTTCCGTCATGGACTACCTTTGCAACTGCACCGGCAAATCCGTCGATGAGATGTACGACATCTTCAACAAGAAATCCGGCCTTCTTGGGGTCTCGGGCGTCTCTAGCGATACCCGCGACGTCGAAGCCGCGGCCAAGGAAGGAAACAAGCGCGCCATACTCGCCGCCAAGCTCTTCGCTAGACGCGTCGCCGATTATATCGGCCAATACTATGTCCGTTTAGGCCGCGTCGACCTCATCATCTTCTCCGCCGGCATCGGCGAGAACAGCGGCTACTTCCGTGAAGCCATCCTCAAGGATGTCGAGGAAGCGCTCGGACTTAAGATCGACTACGCCAAAAACGTTGGACTCCGTGGCAAAGAAGAAGTCCTCTCCACCCCCGACTCCCCCATTAAGGTCGTCGTCCTTCCCACCGATGAGGAAGTCATGATCGCCCGCGACTGCTACAGGAGAATCGTCGATGGCCGCATCTAAACTCGATCCCATCGTCGCCTCCTATGGCAAGGAACACCGCAAGGAATATCACGCCATCTACCGCGCCATCGAACGTTACGACAAGATCGTCGTCTTCCGCCATCTAAAGCCCGATTTCGACGCCCAAGGCACCCAGATGGGCATGGTGACGTTCCTGAAGGAAAACTTCCCCGAAAAGGAGATCCATTTCGTCGGGGACAACCACGTCACCTTCACCCCGCGCATCTTCCCCGAGACCGAGAATCTCAGCGAGGAATGGTTCAAGACCAACAAGTTCCTCGCCATCATTTGCGACGTCGGGGATGCCGAACGCATCGCCGATCCGCGCTTCAAACACGCCAAATACAAAGTCAAAATCGACCACCATCCTTGCAAGAAAGAAGTCGCCCGCGCCTACGTATGCGACACTTCCCTTGCCGCGGCGGCCGAACTCGCGGCGGACCTTTGCCTCAACTGGAAAGGCAAAACCCTTTCCCGCGAAGCGGCCTATTGGTTCTATATCGGCATCGTCGGCGATTCGGGACGTTTCCTCTTCTCCTCGACTTCGCCCCATACCTTCGCCGTCGCGCAGTGCCTGCTTGCCACGGGCTTGGAGCTCCCGCCTCTTTATCAACGGATGTATGAGAAGACCGTCGATTCGCTTCGTAGTCTCTCCTACGTCTTAAGCAACTTCAAGGTGTCCCCTCATGGCGTCGCCTACTATTGCTTGCCCAAAGACGTCCAAGAAGAGCTCAAGATCACTCCCGAGCAAGGTAAAGAGCACGTCAATACCTTCTCCAACATCGCCGGCATCAACGCCTGGTGTTCCATCACCGAAGACCCCAACCCCAAGGATTACTGCTGGAGGATCTCCATCCGTTCCAAGGGCAAGGACATTTCGGGGATCGCGAACAAATACGAAGGCGGCGGCCACGCCCAAGCTAGCGGCGCGAAGATCAAAGACCTCACCGTCTTGGATCAATTCATCGCCGACCTTGACGCCTTATTCGTTGAGTAAGGCAGCGACCTTCTTCACCATAGCAGCGTCCAAAGCGCTGCTTTTTTCTTTGTCGATACCTGCGATGAACGCATCGATTTCTTCTTTTGGTTTATTGTTTAGTTCTGCAAGTTTCGGAGTTATTTCTTTACTTATATATTTTCTTGCATCCGAACTAAGCCACGGGGAAACATGCGTGGCGTCATTAAGATAGAACTGATATTTCGCACAGGGATGAGTCTTGTCAAAAGCCATAAACAGAGAGACGTTCATGGAGACGGTCGAATCGAATTTGCCTTGGATGATGAGTGCTTTCGCGCTTCCTCGTTCCAAGGCTTCCGCGGCGCTTTTATAGGCATCTTGCCCTTGCTGCAAAAGCGTCCCCAAAGCAAAAGGCGGAACGGTGAGATAAGCTCCCCACCCCACCCTATGAATCGCCGAAGAAAGCATCAAGTCATAAGGCCGATTAAACGCAGAGAAGGCGATGATCTTGTCGGCTTTCACCCCAAGGTCCTGGCTGATCGCGACCCCATAAGCGCCCCAAGAATATCCCACGAGGATGGGATTAGCATTCTGAAGCAAGGCATCGTTTTTGACGTGGTCATAGGCGGCTTTGACGTCATAGGCGCTTTGGGAAAGACTCCCCATGCTTTCTCCCGTGGATTTGCCACATCCCGTCAAGTCGATGGCAAAGACGTCATAGCCTTGTTCCAAGAAAAGGTTCTCATAGGCGACTTCGGGCCCATCGGATAAGGAATTCATCCCATGCGCGGCAAGGACCAATCCCTTGGGGTTGGCGACGCGATAACGGTATCCGGTCAAGGTATTGTTGCCCGAACGGAATGTCTCCTCGGTGCGGCTAGCCATAAGCGGGTAGTCTTGGCGCTGCTTATAGATGCGGTATTCGATGCGGCCCACGTCTTCTTCGCTTGAACCGCGGTGTCCCACGACGATGTGGGTGACCACCAAAGTCGCCCCGATCCCGCCGATAAGATAAAGGCCGAGCAAGCCCAGGATGATCCCACCGATGATTTTGGCTTTTTTATGTCCCATAACACCATCATTTTGTCATGTTTTCCCGGCGCGTTATAGTCCCCTTTTTAAAGGGTGCTATAATTTCCCAGATGGACTTCTTCCCCTTACACGTCTATACCGGCTATAGCTTTCTAAGAAGCGGTCTTTCCCTCGCCCAATACGTCGCCTTATGCAAAAAGCGCGGGCAAACCTATTGCGCGATCAGCGACTATTGCTCGATGACGGGCTTCCCCGAATTGTCCCAGATGTGCGCCAAAGCCGGGATGACCCCGATATTTGGGATGGACCTCCCCGCGGAAGGGTTCCTCTTCACCATTGTTTGCGTGGACGAAGAAAGCTATCTCGAGATGATGGCCGCGCTCCATAAGCAAAGCGAGAATCCCCTCACCATCGCCGATATCCGCGCTTTGGAGCATTGCAAAATCATTTTGGATTTATCAAGCGCCCCCTTAATGGAAGCCTATAGTTCCGGAAAGGAAACCTATGCCCGCATCTTACGGGAACTTCGCCTCCCTTCCTTGGTCCTAGGCATCCCCTATCTGCCAGGTCGCCTTGCATACCTCGACTATATCCGCGTCTTCCTGCAGGAATATTCCTATGACGCGATCGCCTTCCCCCATGTCCGATACGCCCGAAGGGAAGACGCAATCTCCCTTTCCATCGTCGAGGCCATCGCAAGCGACACCAGTCTTCTGGAAAAGAAACTTAACGGCGACCAATGGTTTCTCGATGAAGCGACCGTCTCCTCCTATTACTTAGAAAAGGAAATCCATGGCTTGTCCTTACTCGCGGCGCAGCTTCATTTCACCTTCGAGAAAAAGCGCGGTTCCTTACCCCATTACCCAAACGACTTAGGACTTGATTCATCGACCTTGCTCGAGCGTAATGCCCGTGAAGGCCTTGCCCGCCTCATCCCCTGTTTTGGCGTGGAATACGAGCAGCGCCTTGAAATGGAACTAAACGTCATCAATAAGATGGGCTATGCGGATTATTTCCTCATCGTCGCCGATTACGTCCATTACGCCAAAACCCACGGCATCTCCGTCGGACCTGGTCGAGGTTCGGGCGCCGGGTCCTTGGTCTCTTTTGCCTTAGGCATCGTCACCGTCGATCCCATCCAATACGGCCTTTTGTTCGAGCGTTTCCTCAACATCGACCGCCTTTCCATGCCCGATATCGACGTCGACTTCGCCGATACCCGCCGCGACGAAGTGGCCGTCTACCTCCAACAAAAATACGGCTTTGACCGCGTCGCCCATATCGTCACCATGCAAACTCTCGGAGCGAAAGGCTCTTTGCGTGACATCGGACGCGTCTATGGCTATGAGGAGCGCCACATCAACCAGCTTTGCGAAGCCCTTGGTAACGGCGCCGACTCCTTACGCGCAAGCTATAAGAACAACCCCGCCTTCCGCTCCCTCGTCGATAGCGATCCCTATTTCCTTGAAATCGTCTCCCTTGCCTCGAAGATCGAGGGGCTCCCCCGCCAAGCCGGACTTCACGCCGCTGGCATCGTCTTAAGCGAGAAACCGTTGGATCAAATCGTCCCCGTCCTCGTCCATCCAGGCGTGGGACTCGTCGCCCAATACGAGATGACCCACCTCGAGGACCAAGGCGTATTGAAGATGGACATCCTAGGCCTTCGTAATCTAACCCTCGTGGACCATTGCATCGACTTGATCGAGGCCAATCAAGGCATCCACCTCGATTACGCCTCGCTTCCTTATGAAGATCCCGAAGGCATCAAGCTCATCGCCCAAGGGAAGACGATGGGTTTATTCCAGCTTGAATCCGCCGGCATGAACCGCGCGATCGCCACCGTCAAGCCGACCTGTTTCACCGACGTGGTCGCGATCATCGCCTTATTCCGTCCCGGCCCGATGGCCAATATCCCCTCCTTTGCCGCCCGTAAAGCCGGCAAGGAACGCATCCGTTACCTTTCGCCCAAGATGGAACCGATCTTGTCCGAAACCTATGGCATCATCGTCTATCAGGAACAGATCATGGGCATCGCCACCGCCCTAGCGGGATTCACCTTCGCCCAAGCCGACGTCTTCCGCCGCGCGGTCAGTAAGAAAGACGCGGCCAAGCTCCAAGGACTAAGGGAATCGTTCCTACAAGGATGCGCCAAGCAAGGCGTGGATTCCTTCACGGCCGAGAAAGTGTTCGACCTCATCTTCAAATTCGCCGATTATGGCTTCAACAAATCCCATGCGGTGAGCTATGGCAAACTCACCTGCCAGATGGCCTACCTCAAAGCCCATTATCCGATCGAGTTCTATTGCTCGATCTTGGATGGCACCGGAAGCGAAGACCCCAAATTCGCCCCCCTTACGATGGAAGCCAAATCCTCGGGGTACCGTTTCGCGTTGCCCGACATCAACAAAGCGAACATCCGTTATTTGCCTCGAGGGAACGCCATCATGCTTCCTCTTAATGCGATTAAAGGGATTCCCGGAAACCTTTGTCTCCGCATCGTCGAGGAACGCGAGGAAAACGGGCCCTATAAAGACCTCTTCGACTTCGCTTTGCGCACCAAGCGCTTTGGACTTGGCTTAACGACGTTCGTGAAGCTCATCGATTCAGGATGCTTCGACGAATTCGGCTTCACCCGCGCAAGGCTGCGCGCTGGGGCGGAGCCCGCGCTTCGCTACGCGACCATGATGACGGGGGACGATGGCAATTCCTTCCTGCTTGAAATGGATTTCCCTAAGCCCGAAATCCCCAGTGTCGAAGGAAACCGCATGGATGATTTGCTCGCCGAACGCGAATGCCTTGGCTTCATGGTCTCTGGCTCTCCCCTAGAAGGAAAGAAAGACATTATCGAGGAAGAAGGGCTCCATAACCTCACCTACGCCCAAAGTATCGTCGGCGCGACCACCGTGGCCGCGATTATCTCCAAAGCCAAAGCCATCGTCGCAAAAAGCGGCAAGCGCATGGCCTTCGTCACCCTCTATGATGGCGACGCCATCATAGAGGCCGTTTGCTTCGACGAAGTCTACGACAAAAACCTCGCCCTCTTGCAAAAAGGATCCTTCGTCAAGGCACGCTTATCCAAGCAGCGCGACCGCGATGGCTTCCGCTTGCTCGAAGTATCCCCCTTATAAGGAGTATCCCCATGGAAAAGAAACGCCTCATCGTCATCGACGGAAACAGTCTCCTCTTCCGCGCCTTCTACGCGACTTATTATGGCGACCCTTCCGCGATCATGCGCTGCAGCGATGGCACTCCCACCAACGCGATCTTCGCCTTGTCCAACATGCTCGCCAAAGTCCTACAAAGCATGAAGATGGGCGATTCCATCTTCGTGGGATTCGACGCGGATTCCCATACCTTCCGCAAGGAGGAATTCGACGCCTATAAGGCAAACCGCAAACCCGCGCCCGAGGAATTGATTCCCCAATTCCCGATGTCGCGGCAGTTGCTTGATTCCCTAGGCATCGTCCATTACGAGGAGCATGGCATCGAGGCCGACGATATCTGCGGCACCATCGCAAAACTTGGCGGTAAGGAAGGATATGCGGTCGAGGTCTATACCTCCGATAAGGATTACCTTCAGCTCATCGACGAGAACATCACCGTCAAATTGATCCGCAAGGGCATGTCGGACATCGATTCGCTCACTCCGGAACGCATGAAGGAGGAATTTGGCTTCGAGCCACTACAAATCATCGACTTCAAAGGACTGCGTGGCGATGCCAGCGATAACCTCCCCGGCATCCCGGGCGTGGGAGATAAAACCGCGGTCAAGCTCATTGGCGAATACGGTAGCTTCGACGCGATCGTCGACGCAGCCAAAAACGGCCTCATCAAAGGCAAGATCGCCCAAAACATCGTCGAAGGCGAGGAATTAGGCCGCACCTGCTACCGCTTAGCCACCATCCTCACCGACGCGAAATTGCCCTTTAGGCTCGAAGACCTTGCCTATCAAGGCTACCCCTTCTCCGCGGTCAACGCCTTCTGCCAAAAATACGAACTCAAACAATTCCTCTCCCGCTTGCCAAGCTCCTTAAAGCGCGGCGAGGAAAACGCCTTGCCAGAGATTAATACCGTCACTTCGCTTCCCCCGATGAACGCCTCGCGCATCGGTTTAGCCATCGATATCTCCTCTCGCCTTTATCATGACGAGCCCTTGCTTGGCCTTGCCTTAAGCGATGGCAAAGCCATCTATTACCTCGCCGCGGAAGACGCCTTAAAAGACGAGGGGCTCCGCGCCTTACTCGAAAATCCGAATATCGCCAAATGCGTCTATGACGCGAAAGCCACAAGCATCGCCTTATCCAAAGCGGGACTATCCATCGAAGGAATCGACTTCGACATCCTTCTTTCGGCCTATCTGCTCGATTCATCCTTAAGCGATTCCCCGGAACTGGTCTATTCCTCCTTTGGGGCGGATATATCCGGGGAAGAGGAAAACGCCTTGACCTTGTTTAGCCAAGCCTCCCCAAATCGTACGGGAAAGATGGCTTTTTACGCCTTGTCCTTACGCGATAAGGCGCGCCTTGCCTTGAAGCAAAACGACGCGGAGAAGCTCTTCGACGAAATCGAGATGCCCTTGTCGAAGGTGCTTGCCAAAATGGAAATCGAAGGCTTCCCCATCGATAAAGGAGAGCTTCTTCAGCTTGGCGAAGCATTCCGTCAAAAACGCGACGCCCTAGAAAAAGAAGTCCAGGACATGGCGGGATATCGCTTTAACGTCGCTTCCCCAAAGCAAGTCGGTGAGCTTTTGTTCCAAAAACTAAACCTCATGGATGGCAAAACCCCCGGCACTTCCGTCGACGTCTTGAAGCAAATCGCGGATAAGCATCCGATCGTCGGCAAGATCCTCGAATTCCGTAAATACGCCAAATTGGTCTCCACCTACATCGATGGACTCGTCCCCCATATTTCTAGTGACGGCAAGATCCACACCTACTTCAACCAAGCGTTGACCACCACCGGGCGCTTATCTTCGAGCAATCCCAATTTGCAGAACATCTCCACCCGCGACGAGGAATCCAAGCAAATCCGCAAGGCCTTCTATTACGAGGACCCGCATCTATCGATCGCCTCGTTTGACTATGGGCAGATCGAATTACGCATCCTCGCGGCCTTATCCAAATGCAATGCCTATATCGACGTATTCAGCGAAGATCGCGACATCCATAGCGAGACCGCCCGCAAAATCTTCGGTATCCCCGAAGGCGAGGAAGTGCCCGCCCTGGCCCGAAGAAGGGCCAAGGCGGTCAACTTCGCGATCATCTATGGGGTCACGCCCTTTGGCTTGGCCGACCAAATCGGAGGCACGCCTCAAGAGGCCGTCAACTTAATCGCCTCCTTCAAACGCCATTACCCCGAAGTCGACGAATATCTCCAAAGCGTCATCTCCGACGTCGAGCGCAAGGGCTACGTCACGACGATGTTTGGAAGAAGACGTTACCTTCGCGACGTCACCGACGCCAATTATGCTAAGCGCGAAGCCGCCAGGCGCGCCGCATTAAACGCCCCCGTCCAAGGCTCCGCGGCCGACTTAATCAAGATCGCCATGCTCCGCATCGACGAAATGCTCACCAAAGGCGGATACAAGACGAAGATGGTATTGCAGATCCACGACGAATTGCTCTTCGCTTTGGTGGATGATGAGAAAGAAGAGCTTTTGCCCAAGATCGAGAAGATCATGGTCGAATGTGTCGAACTTCCCGTCCGCCTCACCGTCGAATATAGCGTGGGCAAAACCTGGTACGAGGCCAAAGACTGATGCCCGAACTTCCCGAAGTGGAAACCATACGCCGTCTCCTGCAGCGGATGATTCTAGGAAAAAGAATCGAATCCATCGATATTTTTCGCGTGAAGAACATCGATACGAACCTCGCTGAATTCCGCAAGATTCCCTTAGGGAAGGTCGTCACGGCGATTCACCGCAAAGGGAAGCTTTTGGGTTTTGAACTCGACCACGATTTCATTCTCACGAGCCACCTACGCATGGAAGGGAAATACTTCTTTGACGAAGGGAAGTCGCTTCAAGATAAACACGATATCCTCCGCTTCGATTTCACCGATGGGAGCACCTTGACCTATAACGACGTACGCAAGTTCGGAAGGCTTGGTCTTTACCCATATCAGGGCCAAGAAAGAGGAACGCCATTTGAAGAACTAGGCCCCGAGCCTTTTGCCATGGACGAAGAGGCGCTTTATGAAGGACTTCAGCGCCACTCTGGTGTCATCAAAGAGGCCTTGATGGACCAGCGTTTGATCGCGGGGATTGGCAACATCTATTGCGATGAGATTCTCTTTGATACGGGTATCCATCCGCTCACCCCCTGTCGGATGCTTAGCGTAGACCATTGCGCGCGCATCTTAGAGTCCGCGCGAAAGATTCTTAACGAAGCGATCCACGACGGTGGCTCGACGGTGCGTTCCTATCATCCGGGACACGATATCGATGGCATGTTCCAAAACCATCTCCATGCCTATGGCAAAGTGGGAACGCCCTGCATCTACTGCAAGACCAAACTCAAGAAGATCACGGTGAGTGGCCGCGGCACGACCTATTGTCCCGCCCATCAAAAGAATCCTCTTCGCCCTTTCGTTGTTGGGGTCACTGGTCCAATCCACGCGGGAAAGTCCACCGTTTCTCGATATTTCGAAAACAAAGGATATGTGCTCTTTGACGCGGATAAGGTCGCAAAAGAAGCCTATTTTTCTAATCCAATCCGCAAGAAAATCACCCTTGCTTTTGGAGAAGAATCCTATCTCGATGGCAAGCCGAATATCCCCTATATCCGAAACTTAGTCGCCCAAGACCCCTCTTATCGTCTCACTCTCAATAGCATCATCCATCCCTTCGTCATCAATAAAGCCAAAGCCCTGCTGCGAAAGGCCAAGGCAGGAGAGCGCATCCTCTTAGACGTCCCCTTGCTGTTCTCATCTAGGTTAGACGCTTTATGCGACGTGACGTTGCTGGTGACCGCACCAGAAGAAAAGCGTAAGGAGCGTTTGCTTGAGGAAGGGAAAGACGCGGATGCGTTATTGGCCGTAAACGCCTCCTATCCTTTCGAAGAAGCGAAAGAAAAAGCCTCCCTGGTCTTAGATAACGATGGGACGAAGGAGGACTTGATTAAGCAGTTACAAGCGTTGCCGTTTTAATGAATGTTGACGCCGGTGACGTCAAATTCCTTTTTGCAGCGTCTTTTCAATAACGCCTCGAGTTGGCTCGCGCGTTCGTCGCCGATTTTGCTGCGGTACATGGAGATGAATTCCTTCATGGGGAAATCCGAGGCGAAACAGGTGATGAGCCCGGCTTTATCACGCGATGAAAGCAAAGGATAAAGAACCGTCGTATAGACATATTCGGTCTTATATTCATTGCCTAAATCATCGAAAACCAAAATGGACGCGTTCGAAAGTTCCTTTAACAAAGATTCGAAGGTATCGCGGTTTTTGATGGAAAGTTCCTTCATCTCGGCAAGTAGTTCCGCCGTGTCGACGAAAGCGCCTTTGCCTTGTTCCTTCGTTACGTAGTTTGCAAGACAAGCGAGCATATAAGAACGCCCCGATCCGGCATTGCCATTAAGGTAAATCCATTGTCCGCTGCCCTTCACCGCTTGGGCCATCGCCATAAGGGCGTTGGTGCGGGCGGATTTGGATTGCTCGATGTCGCGAAGGTCCTCGTCGCGCCATTCCTCAGGGAAACTGCAACGGATATAACGGGAATGGAACGAGACCAATGAAACCATCTTTTCGCATGGGTCGTAATGACGGTTGAGGAACGCACCATCTTTCTCAAGTTTCAAACGGAAATGCGGATGGGACTTCGCGCAATGGTCGAGCCCGGGGCAATTCGCACAATAATGAACATCCTCTTTGAAATCGATGAGCGAGGCGATGAACGTCTCGGCTTCGCGATTGGTGAGGTTCAGCTTCTTGATCTCAGGATAGACGAGCTCATCGTTTTTAAGCGCGGAAAGCTCCTTCCCAAGGAGGTCTTCCGTTTCCTTGGTCTGATAGGCCTTTAAATTGATCTTGATCTCCTTCATTTCTTCCAATCCTTAAATAAATCATCCAGAAGCGCATCCACTTCTTCTTTGCTGGCGTTTTTTTCCTGTTCCGGCACTTCCTCGGTCATGGGTTGCGCGGGTTTCTTCGTCATAACGGAAGAAGTCTTCCCACCCCGGCGCGAACTGCGTAAGAGGTAATCCATCGCATCACGGGAACTCTGGCATCCTTCGCGGACCAAGCTAGCCGCGAGTTTCTCGCAATAAGGAGCCGATAGGACGTTGTCGTTTTTCTGCAAGACGAAGTCGAGCAACGCGTTGATGCAGGGATCGGGCAAGCCGATTTCCATCGATAAGGTCTCGATGAGGCGAAGGTCTTTTTGGGCGGGGCGATGGTTGTTTTGCAGATAGGATAGCCATTTCGCGGGCGAGCATTGGTCCATCATGCGGATCTTCGACGCCATGACGGAATCGCCATGCACGTCGGAGGATTTTCCTCTCGATGGCTTCAAATAATCGAACTTCATCGCTTTCTCTGCTTGGGATAAGAAGGATTTGCGGTCGAGTCGTTTCCCAAAGCTTGCTCCATGGACGAGGCAGCTTTCGACGATATCCACCAACGTCTCGTTGCTTAGGCCATAAAGCGCGCTGGCTTTGCCAATGACCGCGAGTTCTTCCTCGGAAAAAAGATTCTTGCGGATACGACTATCCAGCAGCCGCACGAAGGCGACTTGGTCAAACCCCGTCTTCGCGGAGGCTTTCTCATTGAGCTTCCCTTTCGTGGTGTTCAGATAGAACTTCGCGTCCAATGAAGTCGAGAAGACGCTGGGGAAAGAAGAGGTGATCTCCTCTAAATCCGCGTTTGGCTTCTCGCCGACATGGCGTGAAAGATAACGGTCATAAGTCTCTTGCCCGAGCTTCCCTTTCAAAGTCGCCGAAAGCATGATGTCTTGGTTGAACTCATCCGCGGATAAAGGGGCGAACAAAGCATAAGTGAAGATCTCGCATCCACTGCCTTCCTCCACGAAAGTACGGACAAGTCCGGTGGCTTCTAAGGCGTTCATCGCGTTGATGAATTCCCCTGGAGTCAAGCCTAGATGGGCGAAAAGATGCTCATGGAACGTGGCGCTATCCTCTTCCCGCAGCAAATCCAAATAGATGGCTAAGCCATCGGTTCCGATCAAAGGCAAATAAAAATCCGTCAACGCACCATAATCCAAATGGCTCGCGTCGTAGCAGCGCTGGATTTTGAAATAATCTTGGTAACTGACGGCTTTCATCGTGGAAGTATCTTATCATTGACCACTCCTTTTACAAAGTAAAAAGATGCGATGACATCGGTATTTTTTAAAGTTACGCACATAAAAAAGCGCGTCAAATGTGGTCTTTTTTAAGTTACGCACATCTTACGCGCATTTTGGTTAGGAAGCGTAATCTTGGTCGAGGTTGATGTAGAAGCGAAGTTTCGGGTAGTCAGATTCCAAAGCGCTTTGGATCTTCGCGGCGATGTCCTTTTGGGGCGTCTTCGCGTCGAAAGAGATGATGAGGTCAAAGGAAATGAGTTCCCGTTCTTCGTCGTAATAGAAGCCATGCCACTGCAGGATGTCTTTTTCCTGCGCGACGAGGTCTTTCACCTTGCGCTTGATCTCCTTGGCCAAAGGGTTGGAGTCGTTGGAGGCATAGATGCCCACGGTCATGATGATGCCGTATTCCTGCATCATGAAGGTCTGGATTTCCCGTTCCAAGGCATGGATGTCGCGTGCCGACATGGAATCGTCCACTTCCACGTGGATGGAACCGATCTTCGATCCCTCACCATAGGAATTGACGATGAAGTCATAAGCTCCTTTGACGCCAGGATGGGCGCAGATCTTGGCTTTGACGTCATGGGTTAAGTCGGCGTCGATGCGCTCCCCAAGAATCGGGGATAAGGACTCTTTCATGGCGATGATGCCCGAACGCAGGATGAATAAGCCGATCGCGATACCGGCATAGCCTTCTAGATAAACCCCGGTATAGGTCGAGATTAAGGCCGCGACCAACGTCGCCGTGGACAAGATCGCGTCGAATAAGGCGTCGGTGCCGGAGTTCTTAAGCGCGCCCGAGGATAATTTCTTCCCCCGGAGTCGGAAATAGAGCCCTAACGCCACTTTCGCCGCGATGGCGATGCCGATGACGAGGAAGGCGGTCACGTCGTAGACCGGCTTCTCATTATGAATGAGGGAAACGATCGATTCGTAGATCGCCGAACCACCGGCGAAGAGGATGATGGCCGCCACGACGGTCGCGGTGAGGTATTCCACCCTCCCGTAGCCGAAAGGATGTTTCTTATTGGGCTTTTTCGCGGAGAGCTTGGTCCCGACGATGGTGACGGTGGAAGAAAGCGCGTCGGAGAAGTTATTGATCGCGTCGGAAATGATGGAGGCCGAACCCGTCACCGCCCCGATGAACACCTTCGCAGCCACAAGAAGCGCGTTGCCGATGATGCCGACGATAGAGGTGGTGATGATCTTTTTGTTCCGGATTTGCTCGTTCATTGTTTTTCGCCTACGCTTTCTAACGTCTTATAGCAAAGGTCATAAAGGGCCTTGGCCTCTTCCGGGGAAAGGCGGATGCACGAGCCAACCGAAGATGGGACGTTGGAAAGCTTTCCTTTTAAAGCCCGTCCTTCCTCGGTGAGCAAGAGGCGGCGATAACGGCCGTCCTCCTTCCGCGATTTGGTGATGTAGCCTTTCGCTTCGAGTTTCCTTAAAAGCGGGGAAAGCGTACCCGAATCAAGATATACGCGCTGCCCAAGTTCATTGACGGTGATGTCGTCTTTCTCCCATAAGACGAGCAAGACGATGTATTGGGTATAAGTAATCCCAAAAGGAGATAGCAGCGGCTCGTATTTCCTTACGACCGCCTTAGAAGCGGCGTAAAGAGGGAAGCAAAGCTGATTCTCTAGGAGAAATGGGTCGAATGATTCGGACATATTAAAGAAGCTCTTCGATCTTCGACGCGAAGCTTTCGGGTTTTTCCATCGGGCCAAAGCGGTCCACGACGTTTCCTTCGCGGTCCACCAAGAATTTGGTGAAGTTCCATTTGATGCGGCCCTTCTTCTGGTCCTTTAGGAACGTGTAAAGCGGGTCTTCTTTCTTGCCATTGACGTCGATTTTGTGGAACTGCTTGAAGGCGACGTTGTATTTGAGGGTGCAGAAAGAATGGATTTCCTCATCGCTTCCCGGGGCTTGGCCGAAGAATTGGTTGCAGGGGAAATCCAAGATCTCAAAGCCCTGCTCCTTGTGTTTTTCATAAAGCGCTTCCAACGCCGTGTATTGGGGCGTGAAGCCACATCCAGTCGCGGTGTTGACGATGAGCAACACTTTTCCTTTGTAAGAGGAGAGGGAGACGTCGTTCCCTTCCATGTCTTTGACGACATAATCGTAAATAGATGCCATAAATTACCTCCGTAGGTACTTATATTGTATGCAATCTATTTACGATGTAAAGACATTTAGATCGCGAACATATGGAACAATACGTCCCCATGGATCATGCCTTGACGCATCTCGAATGAGGCTTTCTTCAAGCAATCGAGTAACCCTGCTTCCTTTGACGCGGGCGTCGAGACGAAAAACTGGATGAAGAGCTCGGATTTATGGTTCCGTAGTTCCACCTTCGTCCCCGAATGGGTTTGGCCGCGCATGTAGTCGACGATGGCTTGCTCGAATTTCGGGCTGCTTCTACCCCAGGCGCTTTTCTCTTCCGGGAAGACGCGGTCATATTCTTCCATCAAGGGACCTTTGATCGGTGAATAAGGGATTAGGAAAGTCGCCATCAGGGAATGATGGAAGGAAGAATAATCCAGATCGATCGCCACTTCTTTATCCCCAAAGGGATAGGAAGCGTGGATCAAAGCCCCGAAAAGACGGGATTTTAATTCGTTGACTTTCACACCTCTAGATTCAAGAAAGGCGCGGGTGGATTCATATTGGCTAGCCATAGGCTCAGTTTAGCACGAATTAGAAAGCCCGCCCCTTAATTCAAGTTGGCGAGCATGAGTTTTAAGCGGTTTTCCTGATTGACCGAGGTGGAGGAGGCGTCGAAGTCGATGGGGACGATGTTGGCGTCGGGGTGAAGTTGTTTCACCGGGCGGATCATCCCTTTGCCCACGATATGGTTTGGCAAGCAACCAAAGGGTTGCACGACGACGATGTTCTTCACTTCCCCCGCGGTATATTCGACCATCTCCGCGGGGATGAGCCATCCTTCGCCCATCTTCACGCCGGTGGAGATGACTTCCTTCCCTGCCGCGACGACGTCACGGAAATCCTCATAAGGGCGGAAGGAGGTGCCTTCTAACGCCTTGCGCGCTTGCTTGCAGATACGAAGCGTATACCAATAGGCGAGTTTCCACATCGGGTAGGTCCATTTGTTCTTGCCATAACGGCGATGGTCTTCCAACGAGTTATAGATGCAGTATTGGACGAACTCCATTAAGGAAGGATAGACGACCTCGCAGCCTTCCTTGACCAAGAAATCAGCGAGATGGTTGTTCGCGTAGGGGGAATATTTGACGTAGATTTCGCCCACGATCCCAACCAAAGGTTTCCTCTTTGCCGGCGGGGTTAAGGATGCAAACCGTTTCAAAATGGCTTTGTAATTATGGCCTTTTTTGAGGAATTTACGCGTGCCGATCTGCTTGGATAACATGTCCAAACAATCGTTTAAGGCCGCATCCACCGCTTCTTTTTCGTGATAAGGCTCGGCTTGTAGCACGAGGTTCATGAGCATGTCGCCATACATCACGCCCGCGAGCATCGCCCTCCCGCTTTTTAAGGTGAAGGGAAGGGAACGTTCTTTCTCTAGACCCGAGAAATTCAGCGAGATCACGGGGACGTTTGGGTATTCTTTCTCGAACGCTTTCTTGAATAAGGAAAGATAGTTGGACGCGCGACATCCCCCACCGGTTTGGGAGATGAGGACGGCCGTATGGTCCAAATCGTAATCGCCCGACTTCAGTTCGTTGATGAAACTCCCGGCGAGAATGACGACGGGATAGCAGGAATCGTTATGGACATAGGTAAGACCTAGGTCCTTGGCTTGGCGTCCCTCGGGGGAGATGATCTTCAGTTTATAGCCATCGAGTTCCACGATCTTGGCAAGAAGATGGAATTGGATGGGACACATATCCGGGACGAGGATGGTGTAGCCGCCTTTGGCGAGATTATGGAAAAACCGTTTCCGCTCGTTCATCGTTTGTCCCTTTCCTCCAAAGCGCCAAGAAGCGAACGAAGACGGATCTTCACCGCTCCAAGGTTTTGGATTTCATCGATTTTGATTTGGGTATAAAGGCGCCCCTGCTCCTCCAAGATGCGGCGGACTTCGTCGGTCGTGATCGCGTCGACGCCACAGCCAAAGCTCACCAACTGGACGAGCTCTAAGTCCGGGTGCTTGGCGACATAGTTGGCCGCGTCGAACAAGCGGGCATGATAGGTCCATTGGTTGAGGACATGGGGACGGATCTTTTCGCCAAAGCGCAGCGAATCCTCGCTTAATACCGCCACCCCCATCGAGGCGAGCAATTGGTCGATGCCATGGCTCACTTCCGGATCGATATGGTAGGGACGGCCACATAAGACGATGACGCGCTTCCCCTCTTCCTTTGCATGCGCCACGATGTTCTCCGCCTCGACTTTGGTCGCTTCGCGGTAACGCTTCATCTCCGCGACGCCCTTTCCATAGGCGGAAAGGATCTGTTTCTTCGTTAAGGGATAGTCCTTTAACGTCTCCATCAAGGTCATAACCGTGGGCTTAACGTCATCCACGAGCAAGAACGGATCGCGGAAATTGGTTTCGTTAAGGCGCACGTCGTTTTTCTTCAATAGCTCGCCATAATAGGCGACGACGGGACAATGGAAATGGTTGTCGCCGCGCCCTTCGTTGACGTTATAGGATTCGCTGGGATAGAAGATGAAATCGACGTTTTGGCCAAGAAGATAATCCACGTGCCCATGGAAGAGCTTGGCGGGATAGCAGGCGGTGTCGCTTGGGATCGACTTTTGTCCCGCGCGATACATGGCGCGCGTCGAAAAGGGCGATACGGTCACCGCAAAACCCAGCTCATGGAAGAAGGTTTGCCATAACGGAAGCTGCTCGAACATGCATAAAGCCATCGGTAGCCCCACTTTCCCGATCGGGTTTGCGGGGTTATCAAGCCGTTTTGATAAGTAGGAACGCTTCCAGGCGAAGAGGTTATCGATGCCCGAGGTGTCTTTCTTGCCTTCGGGCTTGGCGCATTTATTGCCCGAGATGAATTTCTTCCCTCCCGGGAATTGAAGCAACGACAATGGGCAATGGGCGGTGCAACCATGGCAGGTCAAATGCTTGGAGGTATAGGTGAAGGAATTTAATTCCTCTAAGGAAAGCAGACCTTTCGCCCCGCCTTGTTCTTTGGCGTAAAGCGCGGCCCCAAAAGCCCCCATAAGCCCGGCGATGGAAGGACGGATGACCTCAAAGCCGATCTCTTGCTCAAAAGCGCGGAGCACCGCGTCGTTAAGGAAGGTACCGCCTTGGACGACGATCTTCTTCCCCAAATCCTCCGCCTTGGCCACGCGGATGACCTTATATAGGGCGTTTTTGACGATGGAACGGGCAAGCCCTGCGGAAATATCATCGATTCCCGCGCCTTCGCGCTGCGCCTGTTTGATGGAGGAATTCATGAATACGGTGCAACGGGAACCGAGTTCCACCGGCGCCTTGCCATAATATCCCGCCTTCACGAAGTCGGTGAGTTCATAGCCAAGGGAAGAAGCCAAAGACGACAGGAAACTGCCGCATCCGGAAGAACAGGCTTCGTTGAGCATGATGGAATCGATCGCCCCGTGGGCGACTTTGAAGCATTTGATGTCTTGTCCCCCGATGTCGAGGATGAATTCGACGTCGGGTTCGAAATAGGAGGCCGCCTTCAAGTGGGCTAAGGTCTCCACCAAACCATAATCGACCCCAAAGGCGCTTTTGATGAGGTCTTCGCCATATCCGGTGACGCAGCTTCCGGCGATATAGGCGCGGGGTGTCATCATCGAATAGATGTCCTTTAGGCGGAGCAACAGGTTATCTAGTGGCAATCCTTCGTTGGGCTGATAAGACTGATAGAGGATTTCGTTGTCTTTGCTTAGCAACACAAGCTTCGTCGTGGTCGAGCCTTCGTCGATGCCTAAATAGGCCGGGCCCTCGTAGTCTTGGATGTTCTTACGGGCTAAGTTCACATCGTGGTGGCGGACCAAGAAATCCTGATATTCGCGTTCTGACGTAAATAAGGGAATCCCACGCACCGCATCATCCCCTAAGGAAGCATCGCGCACTTTGGAGATCAACACGTCCAAGGTGATTTCTTCGCCTAAACGAGAAGCGGCACGCGCCGCGCCGATGGCGACGAACAAAGGGGCGTCTTCTGGGGCGAAAGCATGCTTTTCGTCTAGACCAAGGCGGTCGCGGAAGGCTTCGCGTAAAGAGGGAAGGAAATGCAATGGGCCGCCTAAGAAAAGGACGTTGCCTTTGATTTCCCTGCCCTGAGCAAGCCCAGCGATCGTTTGATCGGCGACGGCATAGAATATCGATCTTGCGACGTCGTTTTTACTCGCGCCTTGATTGAGGATGGATTGGATGTCGCTTTTGGCGAAAACGCCGCAACGGGAAGCGATCGGATAAGCCTTCTCGGCCTTTTCGGCCATTTCGGATAACTTGCCTGGGTCCACGCATAGAAGCGTCGCCATCTGGTCGATGAAGGCACCGGTACCGCCGGCGCATTGGCCATTCATTCGCTCCTCTACCCCACCGGTAACGAAGATGATCTTCGCGTCTTCGCCACCTAGTTCGACCGCGCAGTCGGTATCTGGATAAAGCGCTTTGATGGCGTTAAAGGAAGACTCGACTTCCTGCACGAAGGCGATGCCCGCGTTTTTGCTTAAGCCTAGGCCCGAGGACCCCGTCATGCAGGGACGGACGAGTAGGTTACCGAATTGCGCTTGGATTTCGTTGAGTTCCAAAAGCAAGGTTTCCCGCGCCTTGGAGCCGTGTCGGAGATAACGGCCGAATAAAAGATGGCCTTGCTCATCAAGCAATGCCACTTTGACGGTCGTTGATCCGAGATCGATTCCTAAACTACGGGGGGTGAGATTTGCCATGCAAGGGGTATTCTACTCTTTCCCGCCCCTTTGCATAGCAAAATGCAAAGCAAAACTAATTCCGAGGCGTCCTCCGCCGGTCGAATTCCTTATGGGTCGCGTAGAAGTTGGCCTTGTCTTCGTACATGGCTTTGTCCGCTTCCGCCGAGGCGAGTTGGAAGTCGCAGGTGGGACCGCATAACGCGAATCCGACGGCGCAGGGAATGCCACAATCTTCCAGTGCTTTGCGCACGCTAACGGCAATTTCCTCAGGGGAACGCTTTCCTTTGAGGATGAGGACGGTGAACTCATCGCCGCCGACGCGATAGACGTACATGTTGCGTTGCATGTTGTTCTCTAAGGCACGAGCGAGTTTCTTTAACGCCTCATCCCCAGCCAAATGGCCTTCGGTATCGTTGATTTCCTTTAGTCCGTTCATATCGACTTGGATGACGCCGGTGACGAACTTGCCAAAGCGGTCCAAATCCAAATAGAACGTTTTGCGGTCGAATAGTCCCGTGAGCGCGTCGCGCCGGTTCTCCTCGCTTAGGAGGAAGACGTAATAGAAGACACTGGAAATGGCGATGGTGACGTTGAGCGCGCCCATCGTGAGCCCAAGCATCTCCACCACCACCGCGGCGATGATGAAGGCGGCGCAGATCATGATGCTATAGGCGTCGCTGCGATGCTTCCCGCGCAAGGTGCGGGTGGAGACATACACAAGGAAGAGCAAATAGGCTAACGAGATGACGTGGGAGGTGTAATTCAAGGGTCCGCGGACATGGATGAGTTCATTTCCGGCGTCGTTAAGCACGTAATGGAACGCCAAATCGCGGAGCCATGGCACGCTTAAGAAGACACTGGAAGAATATAGAATAACATTCAGCACCAACGGAATCATGCCGATGACACGGAGCTTTCCGGCATCTTTCCATGCCAAGATGATGAAGGAATATAGGCAGAACGGTCGTATGGCATAGCCAAGGAAGCACATCCAGGTTGCCACGGGAATATTCAGCCAGACATGAGCGGCGAACCATTCGATATGGACCAAAAGCCCAAGCGTCAACGTAATCGCGACGATGATGAGGAAGGTGACACTCATAAGTCGGCGCGAACGAAAGTTCTGAATGGACACGATGACCATGACGATCGTGACGCAGACTAAAGCAAGGGTTTGGAGGATGAAAACAGCTTCCATTGCTTTCGATATTATAAGTCTTCTTCACAAAAACGGCCTTATATCTGCAAGATATCCGACTTATACATTGTATAGATTGAATGAAATTATAAAGTGTTCGTGGCGAATTTTCCGTATTTCAAGTGGGCAATATTTTCACGAAAAAAACCAAATCGAACAAAAAGTCCCTTTATTTTAGGTGCTGGAATGGCAAAAAGTCCCTTGATTTTAGGTGCTGATATGGCAAAAGTCCCTTTATTTTAGGTGCTGGAGTGGCAAAAAGTCCCTTGATTTTAGGTGCTACACACCATACTATTGAGGCGAGGAAATAACGATGTATCTCAAGCGAAAGGTCGATTCCATCTTAGAAAAATTGATTCGCCAACCCCTTCATAATCCCATTTTGGTCGCGGGTATGCGCCAGTGCGGCAAAACAGAGAGCATTCGTCAGTTTGGACGAACTCATTTCGAATACGTGAACGAAATCAATTTTTGGCGGAACGAAGACGCCAAGCAGATCTTCGATGGTTCGCTTGAAGTCGATAACTTAATCCGTTTGATCACCTTGGAGTTCCCCTCCTTTGAGTTCGTTCCCGGAAAAACGCTTCTCTTCCTCGACGAGATCCAGGATTGTCCGCGGGCCCGCCTTGCGTTGAAGAGTTTTAAGGACGATGGCCGATTCGAGGTCATCGCAAGCGATTCTTATCTCGGAGTGAACATCGATCCGCCTAAAGCTAACCCCACTCCAAAGCCAGAGGGTGCGGAAGAGCTCATCGAGATGCACACGCTCGATTTCGAGGAGTTTCTCTGGGCGAAAGGCTATGCCTCTAGTTCCATCGCTTTTTTGGAAGAGTGCTTTCAGAAAAGGAAGCCAATTCCCTCCTCCGTCCATGAAAAACTTTTGTCCGTATATAACGAGTACCTCTGCGTTGGAGGATTCCCGGAATCCGTCCTCCGCTTCATCGAATCGGGCAGTTTTAAAAACGCTCACGACAAGAACAAGAGCCTCGTTTTTGACATCAAAGGTGACCCAAGCAAGCGCAAAAACGCGCAAGGAGGCCCTCTTTACGCACCATCGGAGATTGCCCGCATCCAAAAGGCATTCGATTTAATCCCCTCTTTTGCCTTAAGCGACAACAAGCGCTTCGTGGCTTCCCGCATCGAGGGCAACGGTTTTCAACGAGTTGATGCGATTAATTACCTCGTCAATGCCGGGGTTGCGTTCAAAGTCCATAATGTCTCCGCCCCCTCCTTGCCGCTTTCTATTGGCAAAGTCGAATCGGATTACAAACTCCTTTATACCGACATCGGTCTTTTGACCGCCTCATTCACTTACGAAGAAATCAAGGCCACGATCCGTGATCAGCTTGGCGTTAACAAAGGCTACCTTTATGAAGCCGCGGTCGGCGAAACCTTACATAAAACCGGTCTTGCCCCCTACTACTTTGGCAAACCAAGCAAATTGGAGATCGATTACGTCATTTCTTATGATGGCCACGCGACCTTGCTGGAAGCAAAAGCAAAAACCGGCAACACCAAATCCGCGAAGACCGTCATGGCTGATTCATCCCATTACGGCAAAACAAAGCTCATTAAGATTGGTTCTTATAACATCGAAGAAACCGGCGATATTTTAACCATCCCCTGCTATTTGACGTTTCTTCTTGGCCATAACGAAGACGACCTTGTTCCCGTCACCCTTTAATCGCCATCCCTATATAGGAAAAAGGGTCCGAAGACCCTTAATCGTTATGCGGTAATTTATCGAGTTCGGCTTGCTCTCTAGCCAAGGCTTCATCGAGTTTGCGCGCCTTTTCCATCGCTTCGTCGAGGAAGAAACGGATGCGCGGGACTTTGTAGATATCGAGTTTCTTGGCAAGGGAGGAACGGACGAATCCTTCGGTGCGTTGGAGCTCTTCGAGCTTGTTATGCGCACCCTTTGGATCGAGGAAGGAAACGTAGACGTTTGCTTGCGAGAGGTCGTCATAGACCACCACTTCGTTCACACTGACAAGGCCAATCGAAGCCTTCTTGATTTCGAATTGGACGATGTCGGCGACGTTACGTGAGATCAAGGCCTGAACCCGTTTATGACGGTCGGCCATTATTTCTTCTCCACCAGCTCGTAGCCTTCGACGATGTCGCCTTCCTTGATGTCGTTATAGCCATCGATGGTAAGGCCGCATTCGTAGCCCTCTTTGACTTCCTTCGCGTCGTCTTTATAACGCTTCAAGGAGCCCAGGGTTCCTTCGTAGATGACCACGCCATTGCGAAGCAAGCGGACTTTGCTACCGGCTTTGATGGCGCCGGAGGTCACATACGAACCGCCGATGGTACCGACTTTGGAGATCTTGTAGATATGGCGGATCTCGGCTTGGCCGGTGACCTGTTCGACTTTCTCGGTGACGGCCATGCCCTTCATGGCCGCTTCCATCTCATCCAAAAGCTCATAGATGATCTTGTGGAGACGGATCTCGACGTGGTTTTCCTCTGCCTTTTGACGGACGCGGGCATCCGGACGGACGTTGAAGCCATAAATGAACGCACCCGAAGCGGAGGCGAGCAATACGTCGTTATCGCTGATGGCGCCCGCGGTGGCGCTTAAGACATGGACCTTGATGGTGTCGGTGGACATCTTCTCAAGGTTGGCCTTTAAGGCTTGGGCGGTGCCATCGCTATCGGCTTTGACGACGATGTTGATGTCTTTGACCTTGCCGGCGTTAACGAGGTTATTGAGGTCGGCAAGCGAGAGGGCCGCGGTGCCACGGCGTTCTTGTAAGGTCTTCGCGAGTTTGCGCTTTTCGGCGATTTCACGCGCCTGACGTTCCTCGGGGAAGGCCATAAAACGGTCACCAGCGCTTGGCACGGCGCTTAAGCCGATGACGGAGACCGGGGTAGCCGGTCCGGCGGACTTCAAGACCGCGCGGCGTTCGTCGGTCATACGGCGGATTTTGCCATAGGTTTCGCCCACGACGACATAGTCGGCGTTGGTAAGCGTGCCGTTTTGGACAAGGAGGGTAGCCTTGGGGCCTTCGCCTTTATCGAGGTTGGCCTCCAAGACGGTGCCGATCGCATAACGCGACGGGTTGGCCTTAAGTTCCAACATCTCGGCTTTGAGGAGGATGTTTTCGAGCAATTCCTCGATGCCGGTGCCGTTTTTAGCGGAGATCTCGACGGTGATAACGTCGCCGCCATAGGATTCGGCGACGAGATCGTGGGCCATGAGTTGTTCTAAGACCTTGCGCGGGTTGGCACCAGGCTTATCCATCTTGTTGACCGCGACGATGACGGGAACCCCCGCCGCTTTGGCGTGGTCGATGGCCTCGATGGTCTGCGGCATGACGCCATCATCCGCGGCGACGACCAAGACGACGATATCCGTCACCGAGGCGCCGCGAGCGCGCATCGCCGTGAAAGCGGCGTGCCCTGGGGTGTCGATGAAGGTGATCTTCTTGCCGTGCACCTCTTTCTGATAGGCGCCGATGTTCTGGGAGATGCCACCGGCTTCCGTATCGACGATACGGGAGGAACGGATGGTGTCGATTAAGGTGGTCTTGCCATGGTCGACGTGGCCCATTATGGTCACGACCGGAGGACGCTCGACCAGCGAATCGGGATCATCGATGATCTCGAGTTCCTCGAAGTGGGTTTCATCCACCACTTGTTCCTTCTTGAAGTCGTAATCGTATTCCAAGCAGATCGTGCCGATGGTCTCATCGTCGAGGAGTTGGTTGATGGTCACGGCCTTTCCTTGGAGGAAAAGGAATTTGATGATGGAGGGCGAAGGAACGTTGATGGCCTTGGAAAGTTCGGCCACCGTCACCGGTTTGGAATAGACGAAGACGCCGCCATTGACCTTGGCGAACTCCTCTTTCTTGCCCTGACGGGGAGTGAAGTTCGACACCCTTTGGGGGTGGCCGGAGTTTTTCTTCGGAGGGTAGTTTTTCTTCTTCATTTCGATGCTCCTTTCATAAGTTTTTCCTTAACGCTGGACGCTCCTTTTTTCGAAAGGATCAACACGGCGCTAAGTTCGTCTCTTCCTAAGGGGAGGCCAAGCTCCTCCTTGGAGGGGACGAATAGGACTTCCACTCCCGCGTTTTCCGCATTAGAGAGAAGTTCTTTTTTGCTGCGGGGGGAGGCGTCGCTAGCAAGTAACAGCAAATGGCCTTTTTTCATCGCGCCGAGGACGCTAGGTCCAAAGGCGATCATGCCCCCGCGGTTAAGGATGCCAAGCATCCCCGAGGCTTCTTTGTTCATAAAGCCTCCTTGATCGAAGCGAGTTCTTCGGGAGTCAGACTCCGGTGAAGGATCCGCTCGAACGCACGTTTCTTTAAGGCGAGCTGCAAGGTGGCGAGGTCGCGCTTCATGTAGAAGCCGCGTCCTAAGGCAACACCTTCTTTATCCACGAGCGGACCCGCGGGCGTCACAACGAAACGCAAGAGCTCGCTTTTAGGATATCGGACTCGCGTAACGAAGTCGCTTCGTGGGTTTTCTCGTTTCATAAATACTTTCTTATCTATTAGCGGTTATCGTCGTCGTAGTATTCGTCGTAATCGCTGTAATCGTCTTCGTAGTCCTCACCGGAATCCTCGAAGGCTTCCGCTTCCTCGGATTCGATCTGGGAGAGCTCTTCCTCGGTGTAGACGGGCATGGTGGGGACGGCCGGTTTGACGGTGGTCTCGTGGGAGACTTCCTCTTCGGTGATCTTGCGCGGACGCTTGTTCTTGGAAGAGGATTTGGTCTTCTTTTCCTTGGCTTCCTCGAGTTCTTTCTCTAAGTCCTCAAGGGTCGTGGTCGTGGTGACGCTGGTGGGTTCGCTGGCAGCGGCCTTAGCAGCCTCACGGGCTTCCTTGGCGGCCTTATCGGCGGCAAGGGCGGCCGCGGCGGGGTTGATGGCCGAAGCCGGGAATTCTTCCGGGCGGACTGTGGCTTTTGGCGCGGGGGCTTTGACGACCACTTCGGGGAGTACTTCCTCTTTCTTCTCCTCTTCGGCGGCTTTGGCTTCTTCTTCCTCTTGCTGCTTGGCGGCAAGGGCGGCTTCGCGGGCGAGGCGCTCGGCTTCGCGGCGGCTTAGCTCTTCTTGCTGCTTCTTGAGGTAAGCGAGGCGTTCTTCCTCTTTCTTCTCCTCTTCGGCGCGGGCTTTCCATTCTTCGATGGAGGTGAAGCGGAGGCCGAGGGCTTCGGCTTTGCTCTTCTCGACAAAGTCGATGTCGAAGCCCGTGATCTTCTTGGCCAAGGTGAGGTTGGCTCTCATCTTGCCATAAGCAAGAGGAATGGATTCATCCTCGATGAGCACTTCGGCGTATTTCTCCTCTAAGTCGAGGTTTAAGCCCAAAGCGCGGGCTGGACGGACGGCTTCAAGAAGGAAGATGCCCGGGTTGGGGGAATAGTTGATGACGTCGATCTTTTCTTTGTTTTTGCCATTGCCAAGTTGGGCGACGATCTTTTGGATGCGGCTGCCGCCTTGGCCAATGCAGGCGCCGGTGGCGTCGATGTCCTCGTTATGGGACATGACGGCGACTTTGGAACGGACGCCGGCTTGACGGGCGATGGCTTTGATGACGACGGTGCCATCGTAGATTTCCGAGATTTCCTCTTCGAACAAACGCTTGAGGAACCCTTCGGAGGAACGGGTGGCTTGGATCTGCGGGCCACGGGCGGGTTTACCATCGACCGGTTCGGCGGATTTGACTTCCTGGATGTAGATCTTGATGGGATCGCCCACGCGGAAATATTCGTCGCCGATGAGTTCCTTACGGCCAAGTTCGATCGAGGTGCGGTCGATCTTGACGGTGACGGAACGTTCGTCGGCTTTCTCGACGATGCCGGTCATCATCTCGCCGATGTGGTCTTTGTAGACGTCGTAGAGCATGGTGCGCTCGGCTTCGGCAAGGCGCTGGCGGAGGTTGTTCTTCACGGCCATCGCGGTGACCTTGGAAAGATCGCTGACGGAGCAAGGAATAGCGAAGTCGTCGCCGACTTTGTATTTGGCTTTCTTCTTGCCTTCGTTGGCGTCTTCGACGGAGATCTCGAGGTAATCGTCCTCGACTTCCTCGACGACTTTCTTGATCTGGGCGAGCTCGATGAGGCCCTTCTCCTCGTCGATGGTGCAGGTGACGACGGCGTCATCGCCTCCACCGAGGTATTTGATGTAAGCGCGCTTGAGGGCTTCCTCTAACGCGATGATGATGGCCTCGCGGGAAAGACCTTTGGTTTGGGAGAGTTCCGCGACGGCGTCGATGAATGCTTTCGTATCCATGGTTGGATTCCTTTCTTGTTGTTTATAAGTCGATGGCAAGGCGCGCTTTGTCGATGTCTTTGAGGACTAATGGCACGTCTTTGCGGCTCGCTTTTTCCTTGATGCGGAGGGTGAGGGTTTCGCCTTCGATGGAGACGATGGTTCCCTCGAGGATGTTCTCCCCTTTATAGGGATGAACGAGGTGGAGGTTCACATACCGTCCGATATATTCCCCTAGTCTACTTACGTCGATGGGCTTTTCCGCGCCAAGCGAGGAGACGTCGAGGGTATAAGGATCGGTGATGGGGTCGAGTTCGTCTAACGTTTCCCCCACTTTCTCCGACACCGTCACGATGTCCTCGAGTGAGATGGGCGTCACGCGGTCGACGACGACTTTGAGGGTTTTGTTTTTGCTGCCGCTTAAGGCGACTTCCACCAGTTCATAGCCCAGGGAAGTGACGCAGGGGTTAAGGGCGTCGAATATCTTCTTTTCTTCTTCCTTCATGAAACCTCCTTGGAAATAAATAACGGTCCGACTCGGACCGTTACTAAAGGCGATGTTCGATACGGAACCGCGATCGGGATTTCCGCAGGAAGAAATATATCATGACGCAGAAGGAAAAGGTAGGGGAGAATTCTTCGAATTACGCGCGCTTCGTCCACAAGCCAGCCAAAACGGACCGTTAACGAAGGCGTATTTGTCTCGGAGCGTAACGAAGCTTAAAGCACGCTCCCCTATTTCCCGCCCCAAAAGGCTTTTCCTTTGAATCCCTTTAGGCAATCCTTGGAGAATCCTTTTGGATAGCCAAGCAAGGGCTTTTTATGCGCGAAGTGTATGGCGCAAGAACAGCCGGAGAAGGCACCATAGTCGATGGTGGTGACACTATCAGGGATGGTGATCGAGGTTAGGGACGTGCAGTCGGAGAAGGCAGAGTCGCCGATGGAGGTGACACTGTTTGAGATAATGATCGAGGTTAGGGAGGAGCAGTCGCGGAAGGCAAAGTCGCCGATGGAGGTGACGCCGCTTGGGATGACGATCGACTTAAGATCGTGGCACCATCCGAAAGCACCATGGCCGATGGAGGTGACGCTCTCCGGGATGGCCGTATTTGCGCACCCCAGCAACAAGGTATTCGTTTTGGTCTCGATGATCGCGTTGCAACCGCCCCGGCTATCGAATTTAGGATTGGACGGCTCGACCGTGATCGACTTAAGGGAGGGGCAGTTATAGAAGGCATCCTTGCCGATGGAGGTGACGCTATCGGGGATGACGATCGAGGTTAGGGATTCGCAGCCACAGAAGGCATCCTCGCCGATGGAGGTGACGGCTCTTCCTCGGTAACTCTCAGGTATGGCGGCTTCGGTGATTTTCTTGTCCCAGCATTCCACGACGGACGCTTTGCCGTGGGAAAGAACTTTCAACTTGAAGGTGGCCTCGATAGGCTCGGCCGCTTCGTTCTCGAGCTTTGCGTACTCACGCTCCGCCCGTTGGAGAATCTCGGCGTTATGGACGAACGCCCTCTGTCCTTTTGTCAGGGCATCGTATGCCTTCCTCGCCTCGTCGATGCGGGACTTGCACTTCGGCGAGCATTCCACGGTCCCGATGGCCTCAATGGCCTTCTCGACGGGCTCGGCCTTCTTTTTGTCCGCGGCCTTTTTGTATTCCCCTTCCGCGGCGGAAAGGTCGTCGGCGTTATGGACGAACGCCCTCTGTCCTTTTGTCAGGGCATCGTATGCCTTCCTCGCTGCGTCGATGCGGGACTTGCACTTCGGCGAATATTCCACGGTCCCGATGGTCCTGATCGCGTCGGCGGCGGCCTCGGCCTTCTTTTTGTCCGTGGCCTTCTTGTATTCCCCTTCCGCGGCGGAAAGGTCGTCGGCGTTATGGACGAACGCCCTCTGTTCTGTTGTCAGGGCGTCGTATGCCTTCCTCGCCGCGTCGATGCGGGACTTGCATTCGGGGGTGGGCGACACCTTGCCGATGGCGGCGATCTTCTCCTCTGCGTCATGGGCTTTGCGTTCCGCCTCGGCCTTCAGTTTTTCGTACTCGGCGCGAGCAGAGGCCAACTTAGCGTTGTTCGGAACGAGCGCCTTCTCCTTTTCGGGGAGGGCGTCGTAAAGGCTTTGGGCCTCGTCAATGCGGGACTTGCACTCCGCCGAGTATTCCACGGTCCCAATGGTCTTGATGGCCTTCTCAACCTTGGAAGCGTTCTCCTTGTTCCTGGCCTCGGCGGATGTTTTTAGCCTTTGCTTTAGCTCAGTGGCGGAAATGGACCACATCGAACCGACGCTAAGCCCCAAGTTCTTGGCGAGAAGGGAACAGCCCCTAAATGCCTCTTCGCCGATGGAGGTGACGCTGCTTGGGATGGTGATAGACTCCAGGGAGGAGCAGTCTTCGAAGGCATTCTTGCCGATTTTGGTGACGCCGTTGCGGATGGTGATAGAGGTCAGGGAGGAGCATGCAAAGAAGGCATACTCGCCGATTTTGGTGACGCTCCCCGGGATGGCGATCGACTCCAGGGAAGAGCAATTACGAAAGGCCCAATCGCCGATGGAGGTGACGCTGCTTGGGATGGTGATCGACTTAAGGGATTTGCAGCAGGAGAAGGCATCATGAGCGATGGAGGTGACGCTGCTTGGGATGGTGATCGACTTAAGGGATGAGCAGCGCCTAAAGGCGCATACACCGATGGAGGTGACGCTATCTGGGATGGCGATTGACTTCATGGAGAAGCACTCTTCAAAGGCACTCTTGCCGATGGAGGTGACGGCATGTCCCCGGTAACTCTCGGGTATGGTCGTTCCGGTGATTTTCCCATCCCGGCATTTCGCGACGGACGCGTTCCCGTCGGGGAGGATCTCCATATCGAAGACGGCCTCGATAGGCTTTGCCGCTTCGTCTTCGAGCTTGGCGTACTCACGCTTCGCCCGTTGGAGAATCTCCACGTTATGGACGAACGCCCTCTGTCCTATTGTCAGGGCATCGTAAAGCCTTTGGGCATCGTTGATGCGGACCTTGCACTCCGGCGAGCATTCCACGCTCCCGATGGCCTCGATCGCGTCGACGGCGGGCTCGGCCTTCTTTTTGTCCGCCGCCTCCGCCTCTAGGCGCTTACGCTCCCGCTCCTTGGCCTCTTCCTCCCCGTATTCCCTTTCGGCGGCGAGGAGGACGTCGGCGTTATGGACGAAGGCGCGCTGCGCCTCGGTCAGCCCGGAATAGTACGCCCTGGCGGTGATGATCCTTTCATGGCATTCGGGGGTGGGTTCCACCTTGCCGATGGCCTTGATCGCGTCGACGGCTGCCCCGGCCTTCTTTTTGTCCGCGGCCTCCTCGGCCCTCCTGCGCTTGAGCTCCTCGGCCTTTTCCATCATCGCGAGCATGGACTCCGCGTCCATCGCCCCTCCGACGGGCGGCAAGGCGGAGGATTCCCTTTGGGCCTCGATCCTCCTTTTCTCGATCTCGAGCTTCTCCTTCTCTATGCGTAGGCGCTCCTCGTCGAGCTCCCTCTGTCTCCTCTCGCGTTCCTCTTTCTCCTTGGCGAGGCGCTCCTCGAGCTCCTTTTGGGCCTTGGCCTGCTCCTTGAGCTCCCTTGCCTGCTCCTCCTTGCGGGCTGCCTCTCTGGCCTCGAACTCGGCCTGGAGTTCCTTCCTGGCCCTCTCCGAGGCCTCCTCGGCGATTTTTCTGGCCTTTTCCCTTTCGGCCTCGATCCTCCTTTTCTCGACCTCGAGCTTTTCCTTCTCTAAACGGAGGCGCTCCTCTTCGAGCTCCCTTTGCCTCCTCTCACGCTCCTCCTTTTCCTTGGCGAGACGCTCCTCGAGCTCCCTTTGGCGCTTGGCCTGTTCCTCCCTCTCTAGGCGGAGGCGCTCCTCGAGCTCCTTTTGGCGCTTGGCCTGTTGCTCGCGCTCCCTCGCCTGCTCCTCCTTTCGGGCGGCTTCCCTGGCCTCGAACTCGGCCTGGAGCTCTTTCTTGGCCCTCTCCGAGGCCTCCTCGGCGATTTTTCTGGTCCTCTCCCTCTCGGCGTTCTCCTCGGCGTCGAGGAGCCCGGACACGCGGACGACTAAATCCTCCACGTTCCTGCAGTATTCGAGGTGCGGGAAGGCATCCGCCATACGACGTTTCGCGAGGATCGGCATGCGTTCGGGGTAGTCCTCGAGCAGGAACTCGACGCGGGGTTTCTTCGGCAGGTCGCTGACTAAATGCTCGAGCTCCTCGGCGACGCCTTTTCTATGCGGGTCCCTCGAGGAGTTCGAGGAAAGGAAGACGAAGACGCGGCAGTTCTTCATCGCGCGGAAGATCGCCTCCTGGTAGTTTTCCTGGGCGCCTTTGCCATGGCGAAGATTACGGAAGGCCGCGAAGCAGGTCAACGCGTTCTCCTCGAACGTCTCCATGACCTCGATGACGCGGGGCATGTCCTCGGTGGAATAGCAAAGGAACACGTCCCTCTTCAGCGAAAGGTCGTATACGCCGGAGTCGAGCTTGAGGGCCTCGTCCTCGATCTCATTCAGGGCGTCCGTCTTTTTCGTTCCCTTGAGGTGGCGGTCGGCGAAGTCCTTCACCGCGGCGAGGGTCCTCATGTCGAGGGAGCGGACGAGCCAGGCGAGGGTCTCCTTCGCCTCCCATTCGGAGACGTTCCCGCGGGACAGCAGGGAGATCAGTTCGTGGGGATCCGGATCGTGCGAATGGAGATAGACTCGGGCCATGAAGTCGTCGGGGCTTATGGATAGGACGGCGCCGGCGGCCTGGGTCACGGCTTGTGAGCTTGGGTATTTCTCGTGGGTGGTCTCGTAGAGGCGGCGCCTGGCGTTGGAGAGCTGTTCCAGCTTGAAATCATCGAGCAAACCCTTCAGGAGTTCCGCGGCCTTCTCGGCCTGGTCGTCGCGGTAGGTCGCGCCGCAGTAGCCGCATTCGTATACGTCGCCGTGTTTATGCAAGGCCTCGCCGCAGCATTGGCAGATCATCCGTTCCATGTAAAAAGCCCCCCGATGTGTGCTTGGAATATGGTCGTCCCAAGGATTTTAGCACACGGGGGGCTTTCGCCATAGAGGCGGAGGCGATCCGTTATGGCGCGAAACGTTAGTTGTCGGATGATGCGAGGCGAAGTTGCGCCCGTTTCTTGCTCGTGGCAAAAAGGGCGTTTTTATCTAAGACTTCGTGTTCCGACTATCCAGACTCAAAGAGCGTGATAGACGCGGTTTTCGCTGACGCTTTTCATGCAGCGCATCCCCGCATCATCGGTATAGAAGGTATAGAACATCTCGGTCTTTAATGGGATGACCACCCCATTGATCACCGCGGAGGTTTCTTTCGTGTAATGCATCGTGACGCCTAAAAGGATGTCGTAATTGGCCACGAACGCCTCATCGAAATAGACCTTGCCAAAGTTATGCCTACGGAAGAGTTGTCCTTCCGGGCTTAAGCGGAAATACTCGGAGATCGATTCGTCTTGGTAGAAATAGACGGTCCCTTGGGCGGTGATGTAGGAATTCGAGGAATAATCCGTCCCTGGAAGAGGCTCCATTTTGTTTCCGCAAGAAACAAGCAAGAGTAACGGAAGAGCGAAAGCGAGAAGATGTTTGGATTTCATAAGATACCCCCGATCCCGATGCCACAGTTAAGACCGCTAAGGATCATTGCGGCATAAAGCATGATGCCATTTGCCGCTTGAATGGGCGCAGGAAGAGCGTGATAGGTCAGCGTCGCAAAAAGCACCGAAACAAGCGCGATAAAAGACAAGAGGAAACGGCTGATTCGATGGGAGACTAATGCAAATATAAGCGAGGCGATGAAGAATGCCGCTCCTCCTAAAGCCGGGATGACGGTCCAAAGTTGGTCCACATTGATCTTTTGGAACGTGAAGGCTTGGAAATAACTCGTCCAGGTAGCCCCATCGATATATACCGACCAAGCGCCCTTTTGCTGAAAGAACGGGAAGATGGTCAGAAATAGCGACGCCGCTAGAAGGATAAAGAAGAAGATGATGCGACGCGAAGTAAGGGAATGATCGTTATGTGCCATGCATTCAATTTAGCACACACATAAAGAAAACGCCACGCATCGCTGCGTGGTGTCGCTTGGCTTTCCGGTTTTGCGGCTTGTCTAGCTCCAATATCGCCGGGACATATCGTATTCAAGGTTTACCTTGCGGGAGATTCCAACCAACCGCTCAGCCGAAGCTGATTGACCCTTACCTTCCTAGGCGCGACTTGATGCGGGGACATTCAGGGAGAGGTTTTTTGTTTCGCGGTGTACCGCTGAGAAGAACTCCTATCTTCCTAGGCCTACTTCGGATCACTCCTGATAGGTCTCGACCTTAGCCATAGGGTACGTCTTCCTTCGCCTATGTGCCTTAGCCACGTTCCGACTTACGAATTGCAGGGTGGAACGACTTCCTTCGGGGACTTGCGTCTCCGATCTCACTCAGGATTGCTCCTGAGCTTGAGGCTTTTCCAGCGGTTTACCGCGCGCCGAGCCTCTTTTGGCACCGATCCGGTTATGAATTCCCGGAGGTTCGCGGACACCCCTCCACCCCCGAAGGGATGACGACATGTTCGCAATCCTGGATTCGCGTTTCACGCTCGGGAGGATTCCCGATGAACCCGCGAAGGGTTCATACCGATCTAGGAGGGAGGACGAGTTACCGTCACGACCTAGGGGAGCGGAGATTCTTCGGTTTACCGTGGCCTTTCCGCAGGGCCGGAAGTCTTTCACTCCTTGTGACCTCACGGCCACAGACGCACGTTTTCTAATCCAAGTTCCACTTGAAGACGATACGTCTTCCGCCCGGGACATCGGCTTTCGCCGCAGCCCCTTGACCTCCCTATCTATGCCCCCGAAGGAGCGAAGGAATCAGCAGGGTCCAGAGTTTCAGATTCCATCTGGCGGAGAGGATGCTCCGCGGAATGCCTTACGACATTCTCTTGGGCGGTTTATCTGGAACGAACCAGTGTCCACCGTCATCCTTGGTTCTTCCGGTTTACCGGAGGGAGGCAGGATTCCTCCAGGGGGTTACCCTATCGTTCGGGGAGCTAGGCTCTTAAGGAGCGTCACACCCGACAAGTCCTCACGTTTTCTGGTGCACCAGCGAGGAGAAGACGTCCTCGGAGGGTTGCGATGAAGTTCGCTTCGCCCTGCTTGCGGATATTCCCTTTCCAAGGCTTTCCGCAGTCCCCTTTCTCTTCCGTTTACGGACCGCCAGGGTCATACTTTAGCGGTGGCGTCCCTAAGAATGCACTTAGGAGCCCTTTGGCAAGGATCCTCCCTTCCGCGTCTCAGCAGAAGGTTTCCCCTTGCGCTTCCCTTTTCCCTGGTTCACCAGGAGGAGGGAGCTTCCTTAGCCCAACATAACTCAAGTTCGATTGATGTTGGACCTACGCTTCTTTCGAAGCAGCAGACCTTTGAGGAATCGCTTCCCTAGGGGCATCTTGCATTCCCCGCACCTTAACTTTGTTAAGGTGGTTACCACAGTTCCGCCCCGATTCGCATCACGGCGTTCCCTGCGGAACACACAACTATACTCGCCTTTATGAGATGTGCAAGCATTTTTTTGCAAGTTTTTTGAAAAAGTTTCGTAGATACAAAGTATCTAAATTTTTGGACTTTTTTAAAACCTGTTCTCTTCGCGCGAATTTTCATAGTAAACGCAGGTTTTCTAAGCTCGAAACGGCGATTAGTCTGGCGAAATGCGTTAACCTTGATAAAGCCCCTCCCGTTCCCTGTCACAGAAAGGAGCTTACATACGCATGGGA
>Ga0256407_10002481_pt1 | contig 35221 bp, 33 predicted proteins | sample RumenRJG_04DNA_FD_193489 | JGI IMG/M metagenome (GOLD analysis project Ga0256407, IMG submission 193489) | Bovine rumen microbial communities from Lethbridge, Alberta, Canada - RJG_04 | ecosystem: Host-associated > Mammals > Digestive system > Stomach > Rumen | place: Canada: Alberta...
AAGGCAGCGAAAAACGCCCATGAGAAGATCAACAGCGTTTTCCCCATCGCCCTGGTATATCAGTTCCACATGCCCACCTATCCTTCAGGGCATTGGCTCTTCGGCTTCGCATCCAAGAAATACCATCCGGTGGGAGATATCCGTTATGCAGACTGGGAAGCATTAGGGATTAAAACCAGGTATTACAATACGGCTCTCCATGCCGGTTCTTTTGCTGTTCCCAACTATGTACTGGAGATCATAAAAGGCTAACTTAAAAATCTAATTTTTGATGGGCGAGTCCGTTAAGATTATTTCCGATACCATGAAGGAGACCAATACAGCGGTGTAGCAGAAGATCTGGAAGAGAAGCAATAAATGAAAGGGCAGCAGGAGCCGGGTAATAGCGGATTCTGCTGCTTTCTATTGTATTAAGGGGCAAAACAGGGTATTATACATTAGTAAAAGGAATCGAGTAAGATTTTTTATAAGGAGAATGAAAAATGGGAAAAGCGTTGATAATAGGTGCAGGAGGCGTAGCCTCAGTAGTAGTACACAAATGCTGTCAGAACAGTGAAGTATTTGAGGAGATCATGATCGCCAGCCGTACCAAGAGCAAGTGCGACAAGCTCAAAGAAAAGCTGGACGGGGGCAAGACTAAGATAAGCACTGCCCGGGTAGATGCAGATGATGTGGAAGAACTGGTGGCCCTTATCAGGGACTTCGAGCCGGATATCGTTATAAATGTGGCTCTGCCCTACCAGGACCTTACCATTATGGATGCCTGCCTGGCTTGCGGGGTTAACTACATGGATACGGCCAACTACGAGCCTGTGGATACAGCCAAGTTTGAGTACAAGTGGCAGTGGGCTTATCGCGACCGTTTCCGCCAGGCCGGGATCACCGCCCTTCTTGGCTCCGGTTTCGACCCCGGTGTTACGGGGGTATTTTGCGCTTATGCCATGAAGCACCATTTTGACGAGATAAATTACATTGACATACTTGACTGCAACGGCGGTGACCACGGCTACCCCTTTGCTACCAACTTTAACCCGGAGATCAACATCCGTGAGGTATCCGCCAAGGGAAGCTACTGGGAAGACGGCCACTGGGTTGAGACTGAACCCATGGAGATTAAGAGGGTTTACAATTTCGAAGGAGTGGGAGAGAAGGACATGTACCTCCTCCACCACGAAGAGATCGAGTCCTTAGCCCTTAATATCAAGGGGATTAAGCGTATCCGTTTCTTCATGACCTTCGGTCAGTCCTATCTTACTCATTTAAAATGCCTTGAAAATGTGGGAATGACCAGCATTGAGCCTATCGATTACGAAGGACACAAGATTGTTCCTCTTCAGTTCTTAAAGGCAGTGCTGCCGGATCCGGCGACCTTAGGCCCCAGGACAGTTGGTAAGACCAATATCGGCTGCATCTTCAAGGGAAAGAAAGACGGCAAGGATAAGACATATTATCTCTACAATATCTGCGATCACCAGGAGTGCTACAAGGAAGTGGGCTCTCAGGCCATTTCCTATACCACGGGAGTGCCGGCTATGATCGGAGCCTCCATGGTTATACAGGGCTTATGGAGGAAGCCGGGAGTATTTAACATCGAGGAGTTTGATCCGGATCCCTTTATGGAGGCCTTGAATAAGTTCGGCCTGCCCTGGAAGGAGAGTTTTGATCCGGTATTAGTTGACTAAACAATTATGGATAATAAAAAAATACGTATCGGGGACTGCCTAGGGGCATTTTCCCCGATTATCATCTTCTTAGCGGTGAGGGAGCTGGTTAAGCTCCTTGTACATAATATGGCGGTGTCCTTTATGGACAACGGCACGATTGTTTTCGGGTTTGATTTCGGAAGCCTGCAGGGAATAGAAGGTGTGAGCGTCTTCTTGCAGAGCAATTCCATTTATATAACGGGATTTTGCAACCTGGTCTGCATCATTATTTATATTATTATGCTGAAAAATGACCCACTAACCCCGTCCCCAAGGGGTCATTTTTCTGCCACAGTCCTTAAAACGGTTTTCGCCGCCCTCTGCCTCTCCATGGCGGTGACAGGCATTATCCGCCTACTGGGAATTGATGCGGCTTCAGCGGGTTACCGGCAGGTCCAGGCCGGCTACTCAGGCAAGGACATAGCGGTACTTGTCATAGCCTTAGGGATAGTAGCACCGGTGGCGGAAGAGCTGTGTTTTCGGGCACTGATGTATACGAGGATAAGGGATATTCTTGGTCAGGCCCCGGCTTTTGTGTTTTCCTCGGTCTGCTTCGGCCTTATCCACGGAAATGCGGCGCAGATGATCCACGCTGCGGCCTTGGGTCTCTTACTGGCCTTCTTTTACGAAAAGGGAGGCAGCATCATTGTTCCCCTGATTGGCCATATGGCAGTAAACCTATTTGCCATATTTACAACCGCTACCGGCGGAATGACCAATATGTATAAGAATACTTTAGTGGCAGCCGGATTTATCATAGTAAATGTCACAGTAGTATATATGATGTTGAACAGCATGAGGGATAAAAAATAAAGGAAGAATCATAAGAATGAACCAAAAGGCAGTATTTTTTGATATAGACGGAACCATTTATAATTTCAAGGTCCATGTCCAGGACTCCACACGCAGGGCTATAGAGGAACTGCGCAAAAAGGGCCATCTGGCCTTTGTCTGTACCGGCAGGAGCAGGGCCTACATAAGCCCGGAGATCATAGGATTAGGCTTTGACGGGATCTTAGCCGCCTGCGGAACCTATACTTACTACCATGACCGGGAGCTCCTTAATCTTGAGATCCCCGTGGATACCGTTGACAGATCCGTGGCTGTGTTTAAAAAGTACGGAGCATTTCCCGTGCTTGAAGGCAGGGATTATCTCTATTTCGATATAGACAAATACCCGGAGGACAAGAGCAAGGGCAACCTTTTTGAAGATTATTTCATTAAGTTCAACCGGCCGGTTACGGGAAGCGAAGGAACCTATAAGATAAATAAGATCACCATCTTCTGCAAGACGGAGGAGATGTGGGAAAATGTAAAGCGGGACCTGGCTCCCTACTATGATTTTATCCGCCATGAGCTGGTTTACATGGAGCTTATCCCCAAGGGTTACAGCAAGGGAACAGGCATTATTGATATCTGCAGGAGACTTGGGATAGCAAAGGAGGATACCTTTGCCTTCGGGGACAGCTCCAACGATCTGGAGATGTTTAAGGCAGTGGGCACCGCCGTCTGCATGGGGAATGGATCTGATGATGCCAAGGCCGCCGCAGATTACGTTACCGACCACATGGAAGAGGAAGGCCTCCCCAATGCCCTGAAACATTTTCAGTTAATTTAACGGGGCGGGCTATCATTCTTTTTTATTGTGATATTTCCGAAATGGGGGTATAATCAAAACAAATGCAGTTTATGGGAGAATAATGATGAAAGAGAACGGGAAGAGTATTGATAAAACCTTGAGGAGCCTTTCGACCAGGAGACAGCCGCCGAAGGTCTTTTTTGCTGTCCTTCTGGGATTATTTATTGCGGCTTCATTTTTCCTTCCCAGTATCTCCTCGGCCCAGGGAGTAGTATTTATTTTCGACAGGCCCATTCCCATAGCCGCATTTACGGGGGTGCTTTCATCCCTGGCTAATATCTGTATCATCATGCTGCCTGTATACTACGGTAAGGTGGGATTCTACACCTCCCTTGCCAATCTTTTAGGCCAGATTCCCATTATTATTACCAATATGGTAAACAGTAAGAATTACACCGCTATGCAGGGCATTTTCTCCACCCTCCTTGCCATAGTGGCCATTATCGTCATTTTCGTGCGTAATAATCAGCTGGATAAATATCAGGAGAGGATGCGGATTCAGGCGGTTACCGATCCCATTACCGGACTTCCCAACCGTTTTGCCTGCACCGAGCTAATGGACGATCTGGTTAAACATGGCATTGAGTTCGCCATCGTTTCCATTGACCTTAATAATTTCAAGAGTATCAACGACACCATGGGCCACGACGTGGGAAATGAAATCCTGGTGGAGATCTCTAAGAGATGGCGAAATCTTGCTGACTCCTGGACGACGGGGACAGCTGATTTCGTGGTACGTCTGGCAGGAGACGAATACGCTCTGGTTATAAGAGGCTACAGGTCCAGTGAAGAGATCATAAAGTCCATAAGTATGTATCGGGATGAACTGGAGAGAAAGATTACCCTGGACGACTGTGATTATTATATTACGGCCAGCTTCGGTTTTGCCCGGTTCCCGGAGGATGCGGATAACAGCAACACTTTGTTTTCCTGTGCGGATGCCGCTATGCATAAGGTTAAGGAAGCCGGTAATACCACCTACATCATGCACTATTCTCCGGCTATCTCCAATACTGAGCAGATCCTTGAGATTGAGCGTAAGATCAGGGCAGGACTTGATAATAACGCTTTTTACATTAATCTACAGCCTCAGTTTTATATGAATCATAAACTGAGAGGCTTTGAGGCCCTTGCCAGAATGAAGGACTCAGAGGGTAATATCATAAGCCCGGGAGAATTCATTCCCGTTGCTGAGCGCACCGGTCTTATAGATAGGATCGACCTGTGTGTATTTAAGCAGGCAGCCTCCTTTTTGGCGGAGATCATGAAACATACCAGCGAGAAGATTATCTTAAGCATTAATATTTCCGTAAGACATCTCATGAAGAATAATTTCATGGATGAGATCAAAGGTGTCCTGGAGGAGAGCGGAGTTCCCGCCACCAGGTTAGAGATCGAGATAACGGAGTCTATTATGATCGACTCTGCAGATAAAGCCCTAAAGCGGATCAATGAGCTTAAGAATATGGGAATAAATATCGCCATCGACGACTTCGGCACCGGATATTCTTCCCTAAGTTATCTCAACAAGATACCGGCGGATATACTGAAGGTTGATAAGGCCTTCATAGATGAGCTTAACAAGTCTAATTCCTCGAAACAGTACGTTGCCTCCATTATCTCCATCGGTAATGTCTTCAATCTTGAGGTTATCTCGGAAGGAGTGGAGACGGAGGATCAGCTGGATACTCTTAAGAGCATAGGATGTAACTATATCCAGGGCTACATCTGGGGAAAGCCTATGATGCCGGAAGATGCCCTCAAGCTGGTGGAAGCCTGAGATTTTTCATTACATTCGATCTTCTTAGTAAATATGTACAAAAACCCCCCTCGTTTTTCAGCAAAAATATACTTGCGGAAAATGGGGGTTTTTTATATTATATCTTTTGTGAGTAGCACTCAACACAAGAGAGTGCTAATAAGATGAAAAGTTTACTCGGAAACCCGGTATTTCCGAGATGAAGGAGGATTTAAAATGAAGTTAGTACCTTTAGGAGACAGAGTTGTAATTAAGCAGTTAGTTGCAGAAGAGAAGACCAAATCAGGCATCATTTTACCCGATAATGCTAAGGAGAAACCCCAGGAAGCTGAAGTTATCGCAGTAGGCCCCGGCGGAATGGTTAACGGCAAGGAAGTGAAGATGCAGGTTAAAGTCGGTGATAAGGTTTTATATTCAAAATATGCCGGAACTGAGTTCAAGATTGATAAAGAAGAGTTCATCATCGTAAGACAGGACGACATTCTTGCAATAGTAAAATAGAGAATAACAGTTTTAAGGAGGAATAAGTAATGGCAAAGGATATTAAATACGGAGCAGACGCCAGAACAGCCCTTGAGGCCGGCGTTAACAAATTATCAGATACAGTTAAGGTTACACTTGGACCCAAAGGAAGGAACGTAGTATTACAGAAGTCTTACGGCAAGCCGCTTATCACCAACGACGGTGTTACCATCGCTAAGGAGATCGAGCTTGAGGACCCATTTGAAGATATGGGTGCTCAACTGGTTAAGGAAGTAGCTACCAAGACAAATGACGTAGCCGGTGACGGTACCACTACAGCTACAGTTCTTGCTCAGGCTATGATCAATGAAGGAATGAAGAACTTAGCAGCAGGCGCTAACCCCATCGTTTTAAGAAAGGGTATGAAGAAGGCTACAGACGTTGCTGTTGAGGCTTTAAAGAAGATGTCCAGCCCGGTTAAGGGTAAAGAGCACATCGCAAAGGTTGCCGCTATCTCAGCCGGTGATGAGAATGTAGGAAACTTAGTGGCAGACGCTATGGAAAAGGTTTCAAAGGACGGCGTTATCACCATCGAAGAGTCCAAGACAATGCTTACAGAGTGTGAGGTTGTTGAAGGTATGCAGTTTGACAGAGGTTATATCTCAGCTTACATGTCAACTGACCTTGAGAAGATGGAAGCAGTTTTACAGGATCCCTACATCCTGATTACAGATAAGAAGATTACCAACATCCAGGATCTTCTTCCCCTCTTAGAGCAGATCGTTCAGAGCGGCGGCAAGCTCCTTATCATCTGCGAGAATATGGAAGGCGAGGCTCTTACAACTCTTATCGTTAACAAGCTTCGTGGAACATTTACGGCTGTAGCAGTTAAGGCTCCGGGATATGGTGACAGAAGAAAAGAGATGCTTCAGGATATCGCTATCCTTACAGGCGGACAGGTTATCTCTGATGAGTTAGGTTTAGACCTTAAGGATACTACACTGGATATGCTTGGACATGCCAAGTCAGTTAAGGTTCAGAAAGAGAACACTGTTATCGTAGACGGCGCAGGCAAGAAGAAAGCTATCAAGGATCGTATCGAAGTTATCAAGGCTCAGATGGAAGCTACATCTTCACAGTACGACAGAGAGAAGATGCAGGAGAGACTTGCTAAACTTGCAGGCGGTGTAGCAGTTATCAGAGTAGGTGCTGCAACAGAGACAGAGATGAAGGAAGCTAAGCTTCGTATGGAGGATGCTCTTGCAGCAACCAAGGCTGCTGTTGAGGAAGGTATCATCGCAGGCGGCGGTTCAGCTTACATCCACGCTACCAAGGAAGTTGCCAAGATGGCTAACAAGCTTGAGGGTGACGAGAAGACAGGTGCTAATGTAGTACTTAAAGCTCTCGAGGCTCCTATGTTTAACATCGTAGCTAACGCAGGCCTTGAAGGCTCAGTAGTTATTAATAAAGTAAAAGAATTAAAGGTCGGATTCGGATTCGATGCTTATAATGAAGAGTATGTAGATATGGTTAAGGCCGGCATCCTTGATCCCGTTAAGGTTTCAAGATCTGCCCTCCAGAATGCAACATCCGTTGCATCTACCCTCCTTACAACAGAATCAGCTGTAGCTATCATTCCCGAAGAAACCCCCGCTATGCCCGCAGGCGGTGGAGCAGGTATGGGAGGAATGATGTAGCATCACAGCTTAGCCAAGTAAATAGAAATGACCCGTGCATGCTTGCATGCAAACGGGTCATTTTTTATTTGCTTGTGCGAAGCGCACGTCTATGAGCAAGAATGCGAAGCATTCTGCGAATGGACGTGCTAAGCTGTGAAATATGTTCGGTTGATTTTCCGTCCTCCATGTGCTAAAGTAAGTTCAATATCGAAATGAATTTCATACGCGTATTACAGGAGGAAAAAATGGGTTCTATTATCGGCGAAGGCATTACTTTTGACGATGTTCTGCTGGTTCCGAGCTACTCGGAAGTTACCCAGAACATGGTCGACGTTACAACTTATCTTACTAAAAGCATCAGACTTAACATCCCCATGATGAGCGCCAGCATGGATACTGTTACAGAGCACAGGATGGCTATCGCCATGGCACGTCAGGGCGGAATCGGTATTATCCACAAGAACATGACAATTGAACAGCAGGCAGACGAGGTTGACAAGGTTAAGAGATCGGAAAACGGTGTTATCCTTGATCCTTTCTACCTCTCTCCAAATCATACATTGCAGGATGCAGACGACCTTATGGCCAAGTTTAGGATCTCCGGTGTTCCCATTACCGAAGGAACTAAGCTGGTAGGTATCATTACCAACCGTGACCTTAAGTTCGAGACAGACTTTACCAAGCTTATTAAGGACTGCATGACATCCGAAGGCCTTATCACAGCCAAGGTGGGCATCACTCTTGAAGATGCCAAGAAGATACTTGCTAAGGCCAGAAAAGAGAAGCTCCCCATCGTTGATGACGACTTTAACTTAAAGGGTCTTATTACAATAAAGGATATTGAGAAGCAGATTAAATACCCCTTATCCGCCAAGGATGCCCAGGGGCGTCTCCTTTGCGGTGCAGGAGTCGGTATCACAGGGGACATTATGGAGCGTGTATCTGCTTTGGTGGACGCCCAGGTTGACTGCGTGGTAGTGGATTCCGCTCACGGACATTCACTTAACGTTATAAATGCAGTAGAGAAGATTAAGGCAGCATTTCCGGATTTACAGGTTATCGCAGGAAATGTGGCTACAGGCGAAGGAACCAGAGCATTAATCGACGCAGGTGCAGACTGCGTAAAGATAGGTATCGGACCCGGATCCATATGTACCACCCGTGTGGTTGCAGGTATCGGTGTTCCCCAGGTTTCAGCCATTATGGAGAGCTATGAAGTGGCTAAGGAGTACGGAATCCCCATTATCGCCGACGGCGGTATCAAATATTCCGGAGACATCACCAAGGCCATCGCTGCAGGTGCTAACGTATGTATGATGGGATCCATGTTCGCAGGATGCGACGAGAGCCCGGGAACATTTGAACTCTTCCAGGGACGTAAGTTTAAGGTATATCGTGGTATGGGATCCATCGCAGCCATGGAGAACGGATCTAAGGACAGATACTTCCAGAGCGATGCCAAGAAGCTGGTTCCGGAAGGCGTTGAAGGCCGTGTGGCTTACAAGGGAAGCGTAGAGGATACCATATTCCAGCTGATCGGAGGACTTCGGGCCGGTATGGGATATTGCGGTGCCGTAGACATCCCCACCCTGCAGAATATCGGACGCTTCGTGAAGATTTCCGCAGCATCCCTGAAAGAAAGTCATCCTCATGACATCCAGATCACAAAAGAGGCTCCGAACTACAGCGTAGACGCATAAAAATTAAGTAGTAAAGTAAGCTTGGTACAGGTGTAAACATCACTGATGAATACCCAGATCACTTAGCAAGTTGTGCTTCGAGACAGGTCGTTTCGAGGACCTGTTTGAGCGTCTGATTCTAAAACATATAATAGTGTAAATACGCGAGTTCCGCAGAAACGACCGCGCTCGTTGAGAAGTGCAACGAGCTTAGTGACACTCGGGTCCTGAATCAGTGTGTTTACACCTGTACCAAGCGTAACTATAGAAGGTAATTTATATTAAAAAGTGGAGGGAATACATTATGAAAAACAACACAAACTACAAGTTTTGGTTCTGTGCAGGTTCACAGGATCTGTACGGAGACGAGGTATTGGAGCATGTAGCGGCTCATTCCAAGGAGATGGTGGACAAGTTAAACAAGTCCGGCAACCTCCCCTTTGAAATAGTATGGAAGCCCACACTTCTTACCAACGAGCTTATCAGAAAGACATTTAACGAAGCTAATACAGACGCGACCTGTGCCGGCGTTATCGTTTGGTGCCATACCTTCAGCCCGGCCAAGAGCTGGATCTTGGGCTTAAAGGAGCTGAACAAGCCACTCCTTCATTTCCATACCCAGTACAATGAAGAGATTCCCTACGATGACATCGACATGGATTTCATGAACGAGAACCAGGCTGCCCACGGCGACCGTGAGTGGGGCCACATCGTTACCAGAATGGGCATCGAGCGTAAGGTTATCGCAGGATACTGGACAGATCCTGAAGTTCAGTGCAGGATAGGCGCTTGGCAGCGTACTGCAGTAGGTGTACTGGAGTCCAGCCACATCAGAGTTATGCGTGTAGCCGATAACATGAGAAATGTTGCCGTTACCGAGGGTGACAAGGTAGAAGCCCAGATAAAGTTCGGATGGGAAGTAGATACCTATCCCGTAAATGAGATTGCAGAAGCTGTAGCAGCCGTATCTGAAAGTGATATCAAGGCTCTTACGGATGAGTACTACAGCAAATATAAGATCCTTCTTGAGGGCAGAGACGAGAAGGAATTCAGAGCCCATGTAGAGGTACAGGCAGGTATCGAGATCGGATTCGAGAGATTCCTGGAGGAGAAGAATTACCAGGCCATCGTTACTCATTTCGGTGATCTGGGCTCCTTAAAGCAGCTTCCCGGTCTTGCTATCCAGAGACTTATGGAGAAAGGCTACGGCTTCGGAGCAGAGGGAGACTGGAAGGTGGCTGCCATGGTACGTCTTATGAAGATCATGACTGCCGGAGTTAAGAATGCAAAGGGTACTTCCATGCTGGAAGACTACACGTATAATCTTGTTAAGGGAGATCGGGGAATCCTTGAGTCCCATATGTTAGAGGTTTGTCCTTCAATAGCTGACGGCGAGATCAGCATTAAGTGCCAGCCCCTTTCCATGGGTGATCGTGAGGATCCTGCAAGACTTGTATTCACATCAAAGACAGGTACGGGTATCGCTACATCCCTTATTGACCTGGGACACAGATTCCGTCTCATTATCAACGTTGTTGACTGCAAGAAGACGGCTAAGCCTATGCCTAAGCTTCCTACAGCTACTAACTTCTGGGAGCCCAGACCGAATCTCTACACCGGTGCTGAGGCCTGGATCTATGCAGGCGGCGCTCATCATACAGCATTTACATATGACCTTACGGCTGAGCAGATGGTTGACTGGGCTGCATCCGTTGGCATCGAGGCTGTAGTTATTGATGAGAATACCAACATCAGAGATTTCAGGAATGAACTGAGATGGAATGAGGCATTTTTCAGATAAGATTTAAATACCGATCATCAAGAGTGGGGAACGTGGAAAAACGTTCCCCGCTTTGCTTAATTTGGCTTTCTTTTTCTTGAAAAATAACCCGGTCTGTGATAACATGGTAATGTTGCATGGGAGTGTGTATTATTAGGGAATGCACACAATGAGCACGGGGACTAGGAGCGCTGATATGAATAAAGAATACCCTACAGTCGGGGGAGGAGACTTTTCGCTGTTAGAGTCGGTGATGGATAACATCGGCCATGGCATATTTGCTTACAGCGACAGTAGGGAAAGAGTTTTGTATGCTAACCGCAAGATCAAACAGGAATTTCCCAACGCTTACGGTATGGGAACTCTGGCGGATACATTTTCCGACTGTATAAGAAGTGTTAATAAGAATCAATATACTGAGATTATGGGAGAGAACGGCAGATGGTATGAAGCCCACGCCACACAGGTGTCATGGGCAGACGGAGAATCCGCCGTGCTTTGTACTGTTTACGACATTACAGAGAAGAAGATGTACCAGGAGAAGCTGGTACATCAGGCAGAACATGATCACCTGACGGGACTGGGCAACAGACTTACCTGTGAGAGGGAGCTGGAGAGTGTTATGGCTCATGCCGTATCGGAAGATGCCAAAGGGGCTGTGATCTATATAGATTTGGACGATTTCAAATCCATTAACGATTCCCTGGGCCACCATTACGGAGACCAGCTTCTGAAGAATATAGCAGATTCCCTGAATAGTGTTGATAATATAACCAACTACTGCTACAGACTGGCAGGAGATGAGTTTATCATTGTGGTTCCCGCAGAGGAATATGATAAGCTGGATACCATTATAGATGACATAGAGGCAGTATTTTCGAGACCCTGGGTATTTTCCGGAGTGGACTGCTATTGTACCGCAAGTATGGGTGTGGTTGTATTTCCCGATGATGGGGACAGCGTTTCGGATATTATGAAGAAGGCGGATATCGCCCTCTACGAAGCTAAGAAGGGCGGCAAGAACAAGGTGGAGTTTTACAGCACCACCGTAGGACTGTCTTCCTACAGGCGGCTTGACATGGAGAAGAACATGCGTAAGGCCGCTGCCAATAACTGTGACGAATTCCAGGTTTATTACCAGCCTGTATTCGATATGCAAAAAGACGGGGAGAACAAGTGCTGCGGAGCAGAGGCTCTGGTCCGTTGGAATAACAGCCAGCTGGGCTTTATCCCTCCGTCGGATTTCATTCCCCTGGCAGAATATTTAGGTCTTATTAACCCAATAGGCAGCTTCGTTTTAAAGCAGGCCTGCCGGGATTGTAAGCACTGGAATGACATGGGATATGAGTATAAGGTTAATGTTAACCTGTCTGTGGTTCAGCTGCTGCAGAACGATATCTGCGAGATTATTTCCGATGTCCTTGATGATACGGGACTTAATCCCAGGAATCTGACCCTGGAGGTTACCGAGAGCCTGGCTATCAATGACATGGAACGTATGAAGAACATCCTGGGTTCCATTAAGGAGAGGGGAGTACGTATCGCCCTGGATGATTTCGGCACAGGTTACTCTTCCCTGAACCACATTAAGGAGATGCCCCTTGACGTTATCAAGGTGGACCAGTGTTTCATCAGCGGTATCAGCCGGGACGACTATGCTCAGGCCTTCGTTAAGATGGTGACTGAACTGGCTAATGCCCTGGGAGTTACGGTTTGTGTAGAAGGGGTGGAGAACGACCGGCAGCTGGAGGTTTTAAAGAACCTTAAGGTTAAACTCCATCAGGGCTACTATTACGACAAGCCCATGAGCCGGAACGAATTTGAGGAAAAATACGCTAAAGCGTAAATAATAAATAATTTCATAAATGCAAAAGGAGAGATTCACATGGCTATCATTGATGCTATCAAAGCAAAAGCAAAGACAAATATTAAGACGATTGCTCTGCCCGAGACAGAGGACGAGAGAACTTATCATGCTGCCGCTCAGGTTCTTAAGGAAGGAACAGCTAAGATCATCCTTATAGGTAACACTGATGAGGTTAAGGCTAAGTCCGCTGAACTGAAGCTTGATCTTTCAGCTTGCAAGATCGTTGATCCTGCTAATTTTGAGAAGCTTGATGAATATGTAGCAACACTTACAGAACTTCGTAAGGCTAAGGGAATGACAGAGGAGAAGGCAAGAGAGCTTCTTACTACAGACCGCCTTACATTTGGTGTTATGATGCTTAAGATGAAAGATGCTGACGGTATGGTTGCAGGTGCATGCCACTCTACAGCTGATACTATCAGACCTTCACTGCAGATCTTAAAGACTGCTCCCGGAACAGAACTTGTTTCAGCATTCTTCCTTATGGATGTACCTAACTGTGAGTACGGTAAGGACGGTATCTTCATTTACGCTGATTCAGGACTCTGCCAGGATCCTAATCCGGAAGAACTTGCAGCTATCGCTAACAGCTCAGCAAAGAGCTTTAAGCAGCTGGTTGACGCAGAGCCGGTTATCGCCCTTCTTTCACATTCAACAAAGGGATCTGCTAAGCATGCCATAGTTGATAAGGTTATCGAGGCTACTGAGATCGCTAAGAAGAAATATCCTGACCTCAAGCTTGACGGAGAGCTTCAGGCAGACGCAGCCATCGTACCGGCTATCGGTGCTTCCAAGGCTAAGGGATCAGACGTTGCAGGACATGCAAATGTACTTATCTTCCCCAACCTCGACTGCGGTAATATCGCTTATAAGTTAACACAGAGACTTGCCAAGGCAGAAGCTTACGGACCTATCCTTCAGGGTATCGCAGCACCGGTTAACGACCTGTCCAGAGGATGCTCAGCCGAGGATATCGCAGGCGTTGTAGCTATAACAGCAGTACAAAGTATGGGCTAAGGAGGAATAATCATGAATATACTTGTAATAAATTGCGGAAGTTCATCCCTGAAATTCCAGCTTATTAATTCAGACTCAGAAGAAGTTTTAGCAAAGGGCTTATGCGAGAGAATCGGTATCGACGGAGCTCTTACATACCAGAAGGCAGGATGTGACAAAGAAGAGTCCAAGCCTGCTATGCCGGATCATAAGAAGGCTATCCAGCTGGTACTTGACGCTTTAATGAACGACAAGACCGGTGTTATCAAAGATCTTAAGGAAGTTGGCGCTGTAGGACACAGAGTGGTACACGGCGGAGAGAGATTTACCAAGTCAGCCTTGCTTACTGACGACGTTATAAAGGGTATCGAGGAGTGTAGCGACCTTGCACCTCTTCATAACCCGGCTAACCTTATCGGTATCAATGCCTGCAAGGAGCTTATGCCCTCCACACCTATGGTAGCTGTATTTGATACGGCTTTCCATCAGACCATGCCCGCTAAGGCTTATACATACGCTATTCCTCATGAATACTATGATAAGTACAAGGTTAGAAGATACGGCTTCCACGGAACCAGCCACGCTTACGTTTCCAAGAGAACAGCTGAGATCCTTGGCAAGAAATATGATGAGTTAAAGACCATCGTCTGCCACCTTGGAAATGGTGCTTCCATCTGCGCAGTTAACTGCGGCAAGTCAGTAGATACAACCATGGGACTCACCCCTCTTGAAGGTCTTGCCATGGGAACACGTTCAGGTGACTTGGATCCGGCTATTGTTGAATTTATCGCAAATAAAGATAACCTCACTACAGCTGAGGCTATTAATGTATTAAATAAGAAGTCAGGAGTTCTTGGTATGTCAGGTGTATCTTCAGACTTCAGAGATATCGAGGGGGCAGCAGAGAAGGGCAACAAGCTTGCTGCTAACGCTCTTGACGTTTACTATTACAGAGTAGCTAAGTACATCGGTGCTTACATGGTAGCCCTTGGGGGAGCTGATGCCATCGCTTTCACGGCAGGACTTGGTGAGAACTCCATTTCCGCAAGAGCTAACATCTGCAAGTACTTAGAGTTCTTAGGAATCAAGATCGATGACGCTGCCAATAACTGCAGAGGAAAAGAGGCTGTTATCTCTACAGCTGATTCCAAGGTTAAGGTTCTGGCAGTTCCCACAAATGAAGAGCTTGCCATTGCAAGAGAGACATTAGCTTTAGTTTAATTAAGGATAATTATTCTGTTGACAAAGAAGTAACCTCCCTGTATAATGGTACAGAATGCTGGTTACAGATGCAAAGATACTAGAGAATCTTCGCATAAGGGAGGTGTTTTAGATGTCAATTTGTCCAAAGAATAAATCTTCCAAAGGAAGACGAGACAGAAGAAGAGCTAACTGGAAGATGGAGGCTCCGGCACTTGTTAAGTGCAGTAAGTGCGGCGAGCTTATGATGCCACACAGAGTATGCAAGTCTTGTGGTTCATACAACAAGAAAGAGATTATTTCAGTAGAGTAATTAAAAGCCCGCGAAAATTCAGTTTTCGCGGGCTGTTTTCACTAGGAGAAAAAAATGTACAGGATCGTTGTAGACGCCATGGGCGGGGATAACGCCCCCATATCCAATATTCAGGGAGCAGTGGATGCGGTTAATGCCTTTAAGGAGGTTAAGATCCTTCTGGCAGGCCGCCAGGAGGCCATAGTTCCCGAACTTGAAAAATATTCATATGATAAGGAAAGACTGGTGGTAGTTAACGCCACTGAAGTGATAGAGACAGGAGAGCCCCCTGTCAAAGCCATCAGGGCCAAGAAGGATTCCTCCATTGTAGTGGGGATGAAGCTTGTAAAGGAAGGAGAGGCTGATGCCTTTGTTTCCGCAGGAAGTTCCGGAGCTATTCTGGTGGGCGGTCAGGTAATCGTCGGTCGTATAAAAGGGATCGATCGTGCCCCGCTGGCACCCCTTATTCCTACGGCTAAGGGATTTTCCCTTCTTATTGACTGCGGGGCCAATGTGGACGCCAGACCGGATCACTTGGTCCAGTTCGCCAAGATGGGCTCCATTTACATGGAGAATATTGTTGGGGTTAAGAATCCAAAGGTTGCCATAGTTAACATCGGTGCCGAGGAAGAGAAGGGTAATGCCCTGGTTAAGGAGACTTATCCTCTTTTAAAAGAATGCAAAGACATTAATTTTACAGGAAGTATAGAGTCCAGGGATATTCCTGCGGGTGATGCAGACGTAGTGGTTTGTGAGGCCTTTGTGGGTAACGTTATCTTGAAACTCTACGAAGGTCTGGCCAAGACCCTGGTGGGGAAGATTAAGCAGGGTATCATGAGCACATTTTTAAGTAAGATAGGAGGCGCCCTGGTGAAGCCGGCACTGAAGGCCACACTGGCCGAATTCGACGCTTCCGAGCACGGCGGAGCACCCTTGCTTGGCCTTAACGGACTTGTAGTGAAGTCCCATGGCAACGCCACAAGAAAGGATATATGCAATGCTGTAAAACAGTGCGTAAGGTTTTCAGAACTGGGAATTAATGATAAAATAAGTGAGGTACTCGCTAAAGCTGAGAGCGAGGAATCATAAAGGAGATTTGGAGGTCATTATGGAATTCGAGAAATTACGGGAGATTATTGCAGGAGTTCTTAACGTAGATGTTAATGAGATCACTGCAGAGACTACATTCAAGGAGGATCTGGGAGCTGACTCGTTGGACATTTTCCAGATAATTATGGAGCTGGAGGACACCTTTGGGATCTCTATTGAGAACGAGGAAGCTGAAAAAATAGTTACAGTGGGAGATGCTGCAGAACAGATCAAACTGGCTGTAGAAAACAAGTAACAAGTCTCTTAGTTTAAGGGGAACGAGAGAAGGTAATTTAAATGCAGAATGAATATTTGCATAAACTTGAAGCAGTAATCGGATATACTTTCAAAGACTTTAATCTGCTGGTTATGTCCATGACTCACAGTTCATACGCCAATGAACACCGCATAGACAAGCTGTATAATAATGAGCGCCTTGAGTTTCTTGGGGATGCCGTATTAGAGATCATTACCAGCGATTATCTTTTCACCACATATCCCAAACATCACGAGGGGGATCTGACAAAGATGCGTGCCAGCATAGTTTGCGAGCAGACTCTGGCTATAGCGGCGGGTGACATTTCCCTTGGTGAGTATATTATGCTGGGAAAAGGAGAAGAGAAGACCGGAGGAAGAGGGCGGGCCTCTGTTATTTCAGATGCCATGGAAGCCCTTATCGGTGCCCTGTATTTAGACGGCGGTATTGAATGCGCCAAGAGTTTCATAATTAAGTATATTCTAAAGGATATTAAGAATAAGCAGTTGTTCTATGACAGCAAGACCATTTTACAGGAGGTAGTCCAAAGCGACTATGCCGAAGATCTGGTGTATGTTGTTGTGGGCGAGAAGGGCCCGGATCATGACAAGCGATTTATCGTGGAGGCCCGTGTGGGCGATCGGCTCATAGGCACCGGCCAGGGACGGACGAAGAAGGCTGCAGAGCAGGAAGCAGCTTATAATGCTTTGATGAAGAGCAAACGGGAATAAGAAAGAATAATAGAAAGAAAACCGATCAGAGATCGGGGGCAGGCATGTATCTCAAAAGTATTGAAGTACAGGGATTCAAATCCTTTGCAAATAAAATAAAATTTGATTTTCATAACGGAATTACCGGAATCGTGGGACCTAACGGAAGCGGCAAGAGTAACGTGGCAGATGCGGTACGCTGGGTTCTGGGGGAGCAGAGAGTCAGACAGCTGCGAGGAGTGTCCATGCAGGACATCATTTTTGCCGGAACTGAGAACCGTAAGCCCTTAGGTTATGCTTATGTAGCTATTACTCTGGATAATTCCGATCATTCTCTTGCAGTGGACTTCGAAGAAGTTACCGTTGCGAGACGGATCTATCGTTCAGGAGAAAGCGAATATCTTATAAACGGAGTGGCCTGCCGCTTGAAGGACGTAAATGAACTCTTTTACGACACCGGTATCGGTAAGGAGGGCTATTCCATTATAGGGCAGGGTCAGATCGACCGTGTCCTTTCAGGCAAGCCTGAAGACCGCCGGGAGCTTTTTGATGAGGCTGCCGGTATTGTTAAGTTTAAGAGACGTAAGAACGAGACCATCCATAAACTTGAGGATGAGAGGCTTAATCTTTCCCGTGTAAATGATATCCTGTCTGAGCTGGAGAACCAGGTGGGACCCTTGGAAGAGCAGTCCAGGGTGGCCAGAGAGTATCTGGCTTTGAAGGAAGAACTTAAGAAACTGGACATGAACATGTTCCTCATTGAAAATGACAGGATCCGTAAGGAACTTGAGGAAGGGGAGAAGGCCTTTAAGATCGCCTCCGATAACCTAGAGGATGTTAATGAACAGTTTGCAAACGTTAAGCAGGAATATGACCGGATAGAAGAGGAATTATCCGATATCGGTACTCAGATCGACTCTTCAAAGGAGACCTTAAACGAGAATGCCATTGAGAAGGGACGCTTAGAGGGCCGTATAGAGCTTCTTACGGAGCAGATCAAGGGTATCGAGGCGGTTCTGGAGTCGGCAGCTGACCGTAACGCCAGCCTTAAGAAGGATATTAAGGACAGACAGGACCAGCTTTCCGACTACGAGGAGCAGAAGACCAAGCTCCTGGCTGATATCGCCGACAAAGAACAGGTCAGGGATACGGCAGAGAGTTACCTGGGCTCCGTTCTGGACGAGATCAAGCGCCTTGAAGGGTTAAATGAGGCTGCCAAGACCTCCATTTTGAAGATCGTTAATGAGAAGGGTATAGTTAACGCTAAGTTCCAGCGTCTCGATGAGAGGATGGAGCAGGCCAACATCCGTAAGGCAGAGCTTGACCAGCGTTTTCTTAAGATAAAGAGTGAAGAAGAAGAAAAGCAGAAGCTTCTTGATGAATACAGAAAACAGTTAGAGGATGCTTCGTCCCTTATTGTTGAGCTGGAGAACGAGCAGAATGACCTGCGAAGCGAGATCAGGGACGTTAACTCCAGCATTGAGGATGCCCAGAGGGAGTCTATCGAGCTTAACGGCCGTTACCAGAAGATAGAGACCAGGCTGGAATCCTTGAAGAATATGACGGAACGCTACGAGGGTTACGGTAACTCCATTAAGAAGGTTATGGAGCAGCGTTTCAATTACTCCGGAATAATAGGTGTTGTTGCGGACATTATTAAGGTTGACAAAAAATACGAGACGGCAATTGAAACGGCCCTGGGCGGTAATATCCAGAATATCGTTACAAATGATGAGAATACCGCCAAGGAAATGATCGAGTTCTTAAAGAAGAATAAGCTGGGACGGGCTACATTTCTCCCCCTGTCTTCCGTTAAACCGGGACCGGGGATTAAAGATGAGTCGGTACTGGAGGAAAAGGGAGTTCTGGGAGAGGCCCATACTCTCGTTAATACGGATAAGAAATACAGTGATATCGTTAAATACCTTCTTCACAGGATGATAGTGGTGGACCATATCGATAATGCCATAGCCCTGGCCAAGCATGCCGACAGGTCATTGCAGATCGTTACCTTAGAGGGAGAATTCTTAAAGCCCGGAGGTTCAATGACGGGAGGATCTTTTAAGAACTCCAGCAGCCTTCTGGGAAGAAGAAGAGAAGTTGAGGCTCTGGAGGCAGACCTTCAAAAGATAAGTAAAGAGGGTGAGAAGCTCATTGATAAGATTTCGGGTCTTGAGAAGCAGAAGAGTTCTCTTGAGCAGAAGGCTTTAGCCCTGGAGAACCGGATCAAGGGGCAGTACATTGCCCAGAATACGGCTAAGATGAGCGTTGAGAGCGCTGAGGCAGGTATAGAGCAGATCAGTATTGATAACGCCTCCCTCATTTCCGACAGGGAAGAGATTAATGCCCAGATTATGGACATCAGGGACAGCAGGGAGCTTATCGAGCTGGAGATCGACATGGCCGAGAAGCAGAAGGCCGAGCAGGAAGCCCTTATAGAGCAGTATGAGGCAGAACTGAAGAAGCAGGATCAGGAAGAGCGGGATTACAACCTGAAGGTTTCGGGTATAGTGTTAGAGTATTCTGCCCTGAAACAGCAGGAAGAATTCTTAAATACCAATATCGACCGTGTTACGGAAGAATTGGAGAAATTTAAGAGTGACCTGGAGAATTTCAATGCTGACGAGAATAAGTCAAAGGCCGATGCAGACAGTAAACGCATAGAGATAGACCATGTTACCGCTGATATCGCAGCTATAGAGAAATCAAATGAAGATTTAAAAAATAAGATAGAAACCTTGACGGCATTACGGGATGAGAAACGTGATGCCCACGGTAATTTCTTTGAGAACTGGAACAAGCTGGCTGAGCAGCGGACCGGTCTTGAGAAGGAAACCACCAGACTTTCAGCTCAGAAAGAGCGTCTGGAGGAGAACTTAAACAACATTATCAATTATATCTGGGAAGAGTATGAGATGACTTATAACAATGTTCTTCCCTACAGGGATGAGAGCCTGGTTAACATTGTAAAGATCAAAAAGACCATTTCCGGCATAAAAGAGGACATAAAGAAGCTGGGAGATGTTAACGTTAATGCCATTGAAGATTATAAGCAGGTTTCGGAGCGTTACGAGTTCCTTAAAGGCCAGCATGATGATATGGTAGAGGCGGAGAAGGTCTTAGAGGGCATTATTGAAGAGCTGGATGCAGGTATGCGTAAGCAGTTCTCTGAACAGTTTGTAATTATTAACAGAGAATTTGATAAAGCCTTTAAGGAACTCTTCGGAGGAGGTCACGGAAGTCTGGAGCTGGTGGACGATGACGTGCTTGAAAGCGGTATCCGTATTACGGCCCAGCCTCCGGGAAAGAAGCTGCAGAATATGATGCAGCTCTCCGGTGGAGAGAAGGCTCTTACGGCCATTTCCCTTCTTTTTGCCATTCAGAACATGAAGCCTTCCCCCTTCTGTCTTCTTGACGAGATAGAGGCAGCCCTGGACGACTCCAATGTTACCAGATTTGCAAAATACTTAAATAAGCTTACGGCCAATACCCAGTTTATTATCATTACCCACAGAAGAGGTACCATGAACGCGGCTGACAGGCTTTACGGTATAACCATGCAGGAGAAGGGTGTATCAGCTCTTGTATCCGTTAACCTTATAGAAGACCAGCTGGATAAGGAAGAAGAAGAGCTTAAGAGGGCAAATAAGATAAGCTGATGCGGAGCTGTAAAAGAGGTATTTTATGAGTGAAGAGAAAAAGGGATTTTTCAGCAGGCTGATGTCCGGTATTTTCAGCGGTTTTTCCAATATCGATGAGGATTTTTACGAAGAACTGGAAGAGAACCTAATTATGGGAGATATCGGTGTTCATACCACCGAGGCTATACTGGATAATCTTAAAAGTAAGGTTAAAGAGAACCACATAAAGGAACCGTCTGAGTGCAGGCAGTTTCTTATAGACGAGATAAAGGCCCGGATGAAGGTGGAGGAGAGCGCTTATGATTTTGAAAATGAGACCAGCGTTGTCCTTGTTATCGGGGTTAACGGCGTAGGAAAGACCACCACCATCGGTAAGATGGCCATGCAGCTTAAAAGTGCCGGCAAGAAGGTCATTATGGCTGCGGCAGATACCTTTCGTGCCGCTGCGGGAGAGCAGCTGGAGATGTGGGCTAACCGGGCCGGAGTAGACATAATAAGCGGCCAGGAAGGGGCTGATCCGGCATCGGTAATATATGACGCCGTGAATGCGGCCAAGTCCAGAAAGGCTGATGTGCTCATTTGCGATACTGCCGGCAGGCTTCATAATAAGAAGAACCTTATGGCAGAGCTTGGGAAGATCGATAAGATCATTTCCGGGGAATTTCCCGAGGCCAGAAGGGAGACCTTCGTTGTGCTGGATGCTACCACGGGGCAGAACGCCCTGGTTCAGGCCAAGGAGTTTTCTGAGGTGGCGCAGGTTACAGGTATAATTCTTACCAAGATGGACGGAACGGCTAAGGGCGGAATCGCTGTGGCCATACAGTCGGAGCTGGGACTCCCGGTAAAATATATCGGGGTTGGAGAAGGAATAGAAGATTTGCAGAGATTTGATGCGGATAAATATGTAGATTCATTATTCTTCGCTTAATATCATGAGATCCATATATGGAAAGGTGGGGCAATGAGATGAATGAGCTGACACTTGATAAGTTTGAAGAGGCTGTGGAAGTGGTTATGCGGGTGACCAACAAGACTAAGCTGGTCTACAGCGATTATTTCAGCGAGCAGTCCGGTAATAAGGTATATTTTAAACCTGAGAATATGCAGGTTACGGGAGCATATAAGGTAAGAGGAGCTTACTATAAGATAAGCACCCTAAATAAGGCCGAGAGGGAAAAGGGTATTATATCCGCTTCTTCGGGTAATCATGCCCTGGGAGTTGCTTATGCAGCCAGACAGTACGGAATTAAGGCTACAGTCCTTATGCCTGCCACCACACCTCTTATTAAGGTGAATTCCACCAAGGATCTGGGAGCAGATGTTATCCTTTTCGGTAATGATTATGACGAGTCCTGCAAGGAGGCCTTAAGGATAGCAGAGGAAAAGGGACTTACCTTTGTTCATCCCTTTGATGATCTGGATGTGGCCTGCGGACAGGGAACCATAGCCATGGAGATCGTAAAGGAACTTCCTACGGTAGAGTACATTCTGGTGCCAGTAGGGGGCGGCGGCCTTGTTTGCGGGGTTGCTACACTTGCTAAAATGTTAAATCCAAATATAAAAATTATAGGTGTTGAATCTGCCGGAGCCAACTGCCTGGAGGTTTCCTTAAAACACCATGAAGTTACGGCCCTGCCGGAGGTTAACACCATAGCCGACGGTACTGCCATGAAATGTCCGGGGAAGACCATTTTCCCCTATATAGAGGAGAACTTGGACGGTATCATTACCGTGGAGGATTCGGAGCTTATAGTGGCCTTTCTTGATATGGTGGAGAACCACAAGATGGTGGTAGAGAATTCAGGACTTCTTTCCGTGGCTGCATTAAAGCACCTGGATGTGGAAGACAAGAAGGTGGTTTCCATCCTTACCGGAGGTAATATGGACGTTATTACCATGTCCTCCATCGTTCAGCACGGACTTATCCAGAGAGACCGTATATTTACGGTTTCGGTTCTTCTCCCCGACAAGCCAGGTGAGCTTACCAATGTGTCCAAGATCATCGCGGACGAGAAGGGCAACGTAGTTAAGCTGGAGCATAACCAGTTCGTATCTACCAATCGTAATGCGGCTGTGGAATTAAAGATTACCATGGAGGCCTTCGGAACGGAGCACAAGGAGCAGATCATACATGCCCTCCGCACCGGGGGTTACAGACCGAAGATCGTCATGACCATGTTATAGTCTGAAAAGCTGACAGGGGGACGTACCTTTTGTCATGTTTTGAGAAGAAATAAAAACAATGTTCTGTTTCACAAAAACATGACAAAAGGTACGTCCCCCTGTCAGCTTTGGTGCGCTGTCAAGAAAAAATACTTGACAGCTTTTTTTTATTGGTATATTATATAGCATGTTGTGAGGTGAGGAGTTTGGAGAATATTGTAGAACATACCATGTTATATGATTTCTATGGTGAACTTCTGACCGACCATCAGAAGCAGATCTACGAATACTACCTGGACGATTATTCCTTAAGCGAGATCGCGGAGGAAGCCGGTATTTCCAGACAGGGGGTTCATGATCTGATTAAGAGGTGCAATAAGATACTGTCTGATTATGAAGAGAAGCTGGGACTTGTATCTAAGTTCGAGGCAGCGAGAGTTAAGGTGGATGAGATCCACAGGCTGGCTAACGCCGACACTTCCCATAACAGCACGGTAAGAGAGATAGAGAGATTATCCGGTGAGATACTGGAGGCATTTTAGATATGGCATTTGATTCATTATCTGAGAAACTGCAGAATGTGTTTAAGAAGCTGCGGAGCAAGGGCAGCCTTACTGAAGAGGATGTTAAATCTGCATTAAAGGAAGTTAAGATGGCTCTTCTTGAGGCAGACGTTTCTTTTAAGGTTGTTAAGCAGTTTATTAAGTCTGTAGAAGAGCGGGCTGTGGGCGCAGACGTTATGAACGGCTTGAATCCAGGTCAGATGGTGATCAAGATAGTTAATGAGGAACTGGTCAGCCTTATGGGCTCCGAGACTACAGAGATTGACCTTTTATCATCGGATAAGGTTACTGTTATCATGATGGCCGGACTCCAGGGTGCAGGTAAGACCACCACCGTGGCTAAGATCGCCGGTAAGCTTAAGGCTAAGGGGAGAAGACCCCTTCTTGTTGCCTGTGACGTATACAGGCCGGCAGCTATCAAACAGCTGCAGATCAACGGGGAGAAGCAGGATGTTCCCGTATTTACCATGGGAGATAAGAATTCTCCTGTAGACATAGCCAAGGCCGCCGTTCTTCATGCTGAGAAGAACGGTAATAATGTTGTTATTCTGGATACAGCAGGTCGTCTTCATGTGGATGAGGACATGATGAACGAGCTGATATCAATAAAAGAAAATGTTAATGTACACCAGACTATCCTGGTTGTAGATGCTATGACAGGTCAGGATGCGGTTAACGTAGCCGGGACCTTTGATGAGAAGCTGGGACTGGACGGAGTCATCATCAGTAAGTTGGACGGTGACACCAGAGGCGGTGCCGCTCTTTCCATCAGGGCGGTTACAGGCAAGCCCATTTTATACGTGGGTATGGGAGAGAAGCTCTCCGACCTGGAGCAGTTTTATCCCGACCGTATGGCTTCCAGGATCTTAGGAATGGGAGATGTCCTTACCCTCATTGAGAAAGCCCAGACGGAGTTCGACGCCGAGAAGGCCAAGGAACTTGGTGCCAAGATTAAGAAGAATGAATTCGATTTCAACGATTATCTTGACCAGATGGGCCAGATGAAGAAGATGGGCGGATTGTCCTCCATCTTAGGGATGATGCCCGGTATGGGCGGTAAGCAGCTTAAGCAGATAGAGGATAATGTGGACGAGAAGAAGTTAGCCCACATCGAGGCCATCATTTTAAGCATGACCCCTCAGGAGAGAGCTAATCCCAAGCTGATGAATCCCAGCAGAAAGAATCGTATTGCCAGAGGCTGCGGTCTTGATATAGCAGAGGTTAACAGATTCATTAAACAATTCGAGCAGACCAAGAAGATGATGAAGCAGCTTCCCGGTATGATGAAGGGAAGAAGAGGCGGACTGTTCGGAGGCATGGGAGGGAAAATGCCCTTCGGTGGTTTTTGACCCGAAATATTCGCTTATACCGGAGAAATCCGTGTTATAGATTATGAATAATAATGAGGAGGTGAAATAAATGGCAGTAAAGATCAGACTCAGAAGAATGGGACAGAAGAAGGCTCCATACTACAGAATTATCGTTGCAGATTCAAGATCACCCAGAGACGGAAAATGTATCGAGGAGATCGGAACATACGATCCTACTAAGGATCCCAGCGTATTTAACGTAAATGAGGAACTTGCAAAGAAGTGGCTTTCTAACGGTGCACAGCCCACAGAGACAGTAAGCAAGATTTTTAAGCTTGCAGGAATCGAGAAATAAGGATTAAATGAGGTAGACTTATGAAAGAACTAGTAGAAGTTATTGCCAAAGCCCTCGTTGATAATCCGGATGAAGTTGTTGTTAAGGAAACTGTTAATGAGAAAGCTATCGTATTGGAGCTTAGTGTTGCTAAATCCGATATGGGCAAAGTCATCGGGAAACAGGGCCGCATAGCAAGATCCATCCGCTCTGTTGTGAAAGCGGCTGCATCCAAAGAGGATAAGAAAGTTATAGTTGAAATAATTCAATAATGGAAGACTTATTACAAGTGGGTGTTATCACCCAGACACATGGCGTCCGTGGGGAGGTTAAGGTTTTTCCTACAACCGATGACCCCGGGCGCTTTAAAAAACTGAAAAAAGTGCTCTTAGACACGGGAAAGGAAATGCGAGAGCTTGAGATCGAAAGCGTCAGATTCTTTAAGCAGTTCGTCATTTTGAAGTTCAAAGGCATTGACAGCCTTAATGATGTGGAGATTTATAAGAAGAAGAATCTCTATGTCACCAGGGAGAATGCCGTCAAACTTAAGAAAGACGAGTATTTTATCGCAGACCTCATAGGCATCTCAGTATTTGGAGAAGATGGCGATGAACTGGGTAAATTAAAAGACGTTTTAACAACAGGCGCAAATGATGTCTATGTTGTAGAAGGCGGGAAGTATGGAGAAGTGCTGATCCCGGCCATTAAAGAGTGTATTTTAAAGGTGGACATAGAAGGAAGACGCATGGAGGTTCATCTCCTTCCCGGACTTGTGGATTAGAGAGGACAGGCTTATGGATTTTCATATACTCACTATTTTCCCTGATATGATAAGAGAGGGGCTTAATACAAGTATCCTGGGCAGGGCACAGACTGCAGGTCTTATAAGTATAGACCCTGTTAATATCCGGGACTATACCCTGGATAAGCATGGCAAAGTGGATGATTACCCTTACGGCGGAGGTGCAGGCATGGTTATGCAGGCACAGCCGGTATATGACGCATTTACGGCGGTTAAGGACAAATGCAGGAGCGAGTCTCCCAGGGTTATTTACCTTACCCCTCAGGGCAGCACCTTTAACCAGGCAAAAGCCAGGGAGCTGGCAGAGGAAGAAGAACTCATATTCCTTTGCGGCCATTACGAAGGCATAGATGAACGGGTTTTAGAGGAGATCGTTACGGATAATATATCCATCGGCGATTATGTCCTTACGGGTGGTGAGCTTCCCTGTATGGTAATGATCGATGCCATTTCCAGATTGATTCCCGGGGTGTTGAATAATGATGTTTCCGCAGAGTTTGAGAGCTTTTACGATAACCTGCTTGAGTATCCCCAGTACTCCAGACCGGAGGAATGGAGAGGGAAGAAGGTGCCGGAGATTCTCCTTTCCGGTCACCATGCCAATGTTGAAAAATGGAGAAGAGAGCAGTCCCTTATAAGAACATATGAGAGACGGCCTGACCTGCTGGAGACGGCAAATTTAAGCAAAAAAGAGGAAGAATTTCTAGAAAAACTGAAGTAGAAAAGTTTTTCTTGCAATAATACATTATCTGTGATATCATATATATCCGTGAGATTGAGATTTAGAAGAAAGATGGTCCGCTGTTACATTAGGTATTAAGAACGTCACAATGTTTCTTCTGCAGTTTAAGAAGGAGGATCACAATGAACGACATTATTAAGAAGATCGAGGACGAGCAGTTAAGAGAAGTTGCTCAGTTCAACATCGGTGATACCGTAAGGGTTCACAACAAGATCAAAGAAGGTAACCGCGAGAGAATTCAGGTATTCGAAGGTATCGTTATTAAGAGACAGGGCGGTGGAAACCGTGAGACCTTCACAGTACGTAAGAATTCCAACGGTGTAGGCGTTGAGAAAACATGGCCGATTCACACACCTCTTATTGAGAAGATTGAGGTTGTGAGAAAAGGTAAAGTCAGAAGAGCTAAGTTATTCTATCTTCGTGATAGAGTTGGTAGGAAGGCTAAGGTTAAAGAGTTAATCAGATAGTGAAACCTTAAGGATTGGATTTAGTTCCAATCCTTTTTTTCGCGCTTTAAGCATTCTTAAGACTATGTTATAATATCTGAACGGAGGCCTGATATGAGCAATGAGTTAAGGTTTTATAAGCACAGACGTCGTATAAATAAAAAGACCAAGATCAAGTACCTGATCAGAGTTCTTATAGGACTGGGAGTGGCTGCTATCGCAGTCCTGCTTACCATTGCCTTCGGCAAACGTGAGTCTGTGGGAGATGCCGGCATGGCCCCTACCCTGGAACACGGCCAGGTGGTTATGGTGGACCGGGTAGCATATAATCTCTTCAGCCCCAAGAAGAATGAGATCATTGCATTTGCTCCAAATGGCGGAGAGCGTTCCGTTGTTTATATAAGACGTATTATAGGCCTTCCCGGAGACCGTATTCAGATCCTTAAGGGAAAGATATATATTAACGGCGAAGAATACCAGGATAAGTTCACCACCGAGCCTATTAAGCTGCCGGGGCTGGCAGACTCTGAAGTGACGGTGGGAGAAGGAGAATACTTTGTTCTGGGAGATAATCGGAATTTAAGTGAGGACAGCCGGTCTGAGGCCATCGGTAATGTAAAAAAGAAAGATATTATAGGAAAAGCCTGGTTTAGGGCAGCCCCCATTTTTAACATGGGATTCATTTAAACAGTTAACAGACGGGGAAAAAGAGATGAGTGAAGCAGGAAAGGACAGAAAAGTAAATATTAACTGGTATCCGGGCCATATGACTAAAGCCATGCGCCAGATGCAGGAAGATATTAAACTTATCGATCTTGTTATCGAGCTGGTGGATGCCAGGCTGCCCCTTTCGAGCAAGAATCCGGATATCGAAAAATTAAGCATAAATAAATCCAGAATTATTATTTTCAATAAATCCGATCTGGCGGATGATAAGGCAACTTCCCTTTGGGAGGCTTATTTCCGGGATAAGGGTTATCTCACGGTGAGGCTGGATGCCAGAAAAAATTCCGGCATGAAAGACATTAACGCTGTCGTAAGCAAAGCCGTAAGCGAGAAGACTGAAAGAGACAGAAAAAGAGGCATTAAGAATCGCCCTGTAAGAGCTATGGTGGTGGGCATACCTAATGTGGGCAAGTCCACATTTATTAATTCTTACGCCGGAAAGGCCTGCGCCAAAACCGGCAATAAACCCGGTGTCACTAAGGGGAAGCAGTGGATCAGGCTGAGCAAGACCCTTGAACTTCTTGATACACCGGGGGTTCTCTGGCCCAAGTTTGAGGATGAGGATACCGGGATCCGCCTTGCCATAGCGGGGTCAATTAACGATACCATCCTTAATATTGATGAACTTTCGGCCACTGCAGTTTCCATTTTTAAAGAGTCTTACCCCGGAATCCTTGAAACTTTCTACGGGGTAGATGAGACTAAGGACAACTACGGGGTGTTAAATGATATCGCCCTGAAGAGAAACTGTCTTAAAAAGGGAGGAGAGACGGATCTGTCAAAGGCTGCCATGCTTCTTTTGGATGATTTCAGGTCAGGCCGTCTGGGTAAAATAACCCTTGAAATTCCCTAGGTTTACGTTTAAAATTTTTGGTAGTGATTATTACTAGGAGGAAGAGTTTTGATGAATAATCCTGAAAATGAGATACAGGAGTTTGATGAGAGGGACAAGGAGCCCCGAAAGGAAGATAAGGACAGAAAGTCCTTTGTATTCGGTGAGGTTTTAAGCTACCTCCTCTACTTTTTCGGAGCCATTGTGGTTACCATCTTTATTCTTTCCTTTGTGGGACAGAGGATGGTGGTTAACGGTCCTTCCATGGAGAGCACCCTCTTTAACGGCGAAAGTGTTATTGTAGATAAGCTTTCCTATAGATTTTCCGATCCCCAGCGTTTTGATATTGTAGTTTTTCCTTATAAATTTGAAGAAAATACGGATTTTATTAAGCGTGTTATCGGCCTTCCCGGTGAAAAGGTAAGGATTGATAAAGAAGGACGCATTTATATTAACGGTGAAGTCCTGGATGAGCATTACGGTAAGGCCGTGATCATTGATCCGGGAAGGGCTGAGAAGGAGATTACCCTGGGAAGTGACGAGTATTTCGTTCTGGGAGATAATCGTAACAACAGTACTGACAGCAGAGATCCCTTCGTGGGCAACATTAAGAAGTCCGATTTTATCGGTAAGGCCTTTCTCCGGATATGGCCCCTTGACAAGATATGTTTTATCAAGCACCAGTGATTCTTATTTCGAGGTTAAAGGTTTGAAAGTACAGGATATAAAGAAAGAATTAGAGGCAGCACAGGTTGATATGCTGCCTCAATTAATAGAAAAATATAAGGACGATCCCAGATCCGGCGTTATAAAGCTCTTAGAATCCGCAGGAAAACGTATAAAGGCTCTGGAGGCGGAGAAGGCCCGTATAAAGGAGCTTTGGATGTACGAGGAGAAATACAGTGAATTCTCGGTTATCTGCGGCATAGATGAGGCCGGAAGAGGGCCCCTGGCCGGACCTGTGGTGGCAGGTGCCGTGGTTTTGCCCAAGGACTGCGATATATTATATATTAACGATTCCAAGAAATTAAGTGAAAAGAAAAGAGAGGAATTGTACGATATAATATACGAAAAGAGTCTTTGTGCAAATGTGGGTATAGTAGGACCGGAACGTATTGATGAGATCAATATACTGCAGGCTACATATGAAGCCATGAGGCAGGCCATTGCCGGACTGAGTGTTCAACCTGACCTTTTATTAAATGACGCTGTAACTATTCCTGATGTTAACATTCGGCAGGTCCCTATTATTAAAGGGGATGCCAGAAGTATATCCATCGGGGCGGCAAGTATCATTGCAAAGGTTACCAGGGACCGGATCATGAAGGAAATGGATGAGAAGTATCCCGAGTACGGTTTTGCGGGTCATAAAGGTTATGGCAGCGCGGCGCATATTGAGACCATAGAGAGAATCGGTCCCTGTCCCATACACAGAAGGTCTTTTATTAAGAATTTTAATATTCCGGACAAAAGTAGCTGGAAATACTGATTCATTAATCGGGGGATGAAAATGGCACTTAATATCGGCAGTGGATTCATTGACAGAAAATCATTCGGTAAGGCAGGCAGGACTGAGAGCACTAATGCCCCATCCAAGGCAAATGCATCCTCAGAGGGTAAGCTGCTTACCATAGGAGATTTGAAGCCGGGACACGAGTTTCGGGCTACCATTACCGATGTCAATAATAATACCATAAGACTTAAGCTGTCTGACGGACAACAGATCAGCGCCCGTCTTGATTCCTCGGGAGATTTTAACATAGGGGAAGATATTACCTTTACGGTGAAATCTAATGACGGTCACCAGATCGATATATCCCCGGCTAAGATTCCCACGGAGGTGAACCCCACTCTGTTAAAGGCATTGGCTGCGGCAGATATGCCGGCTAACCCGGCCAACCTGGAAATGGTCCGTGTTATGATGGATGAGCAGCTCCCCATAGATAAGAGCAGCTTGCAAAGCATGCATCGTCAGGTGCTTAATAATCCCGGGGCACCGGTGCAGGACCTGGCGCAGATGACCAAGTTTAATATCCCCATTACCCCTGAGAATGTTACACAATTTGAGAATTATAAGAATTTCGAGAACCAGATATCAAAGGAGCTGGTGCAGCTATCAAAGGAGCTTACTGATAATCTGGAGGAGTTAAGTTTTGCAAAAATGCCTGAGGGACAGGCAGAGACCCCGGCACAGGTGGAAGGCTTGGCACAGGCAGGGACCCGGGTACAGGGGGAGGTTTCTTCCGCCGTAGATACTGCCCGGGATAATACTTTGGGAGAAATGGTAAAAAGCCTTGGAATAGAGGCAAGCCCGGAAGAATTGGCGATGGTCTCCAACCTTGATATTACGGGAGATACGGCTGCGGTAGAGGCTGCCTTAAAGCAGATAGCAGACGGCGGCGCGCCCCAGGCTCTTGAATATAATGATATGCTCTTAGAGATCGCCCTGGATGAACCCTTGGGGACGGAGTCAGTGGCTCAAAATAATGAACCCTTGGGGACGGAGTCAGTGGCTCAAAATTACGAGTCCTTGGGACGCACTGCTGAGCAGATGCAGTCGAATGAACTCTTGGGGACGGGGTCAGTGGCTCAGGAAAATATCCCGGCTGAGAATAAAGACGTGGCCCGTGAGAGCCTCCCGGCAGAGAATAAAGCTCCGTTGGAGGAACTGCCCCAGACCCTGGCTCAGGAACTTACCCCGGAAGAGAGAAGCGATCTTTCCAATGCATTAAAAAATATTAAATTGCCCGAAACAGTTGTAAATGCTGTAAAAGATGGCTCGATTACAGATAAGGAATTATTGAAAGAAATTAAAGACAAATTTGATAATGATAAGGGCAGCCTAAAACAGATACTGGACCAGACCATCCTTTCCGACAAGAATTACAAGAAGATGCTCGGCAACGCCATCTCAAAGCAGTGGTTCTTAAAACCCTCAGAGGTAGGAGAAGAGCAGAAGGTATCCAACCTCTACGAGAAACTGAACCGCCAGATGAAGATGGTATCAGAACAGACGGCGAACTTAAATACCGCCGGCAAGAATAATATTATGCAACTGGCCACCAATACTTCAAGCAATATGGATTTCATGAATCATGTAAACCAGCAGTATGCCTATGTTCAGATTCCGGTTCACATCAACGGTGAGGACAAGCAGAGCGATCTTTATGTATTCTCTAACAAGAAGAACCTTTCCGACAAGGAAGGGGAGATCAAGGCCCTGCTTCACCTGGATATGGATGCCTTAGGCGCGGTAGATGCCTTTATGAAACTGCAGGATACCAAGCTGGATACCAAGTTCACCCTGGATAATGACCTTTCCTATAAGCTTTTTGAGGATCATATCTCTGAACTTACCACCAGACTGGAGGCTAAGGGTTACAATTGCAAGATTACTTTCGATATGGGTAATGAACCTGTTGATTTTGTTGAGGATTTTATGAAACAGGGCCAGAACGCCGGAGTTTCACAAAGGTTATCTTTCGACGTCAGGGCTTAGGAGGCAGACATGGAATACAAAGATCCGAGAGACGAACAACAGCATAAAGATAAAACGGCGGTTGCCTTAAAGTACGATCCCGGAGATGTGGCACCTAAGATCATTGCTACAGGTAAGGGCTACATTGCGGACAAGATCATTGAGCAGGCCAAGCAGGATGATGTGCCTTTGTACAAAGACACGAAACTTGCCAAGACCCTGTCTAAGCTTGAGATCGGGGATATGATCCCCAGGGAGCTTTACGCTGCAGTGGCTGAGATTCTCGTATATGTTGATAATATGGAGAAGCTTAAATCCAAGCTGGACAGGGACAGGTAAATGGAGAATAAAAGAGGTGTAGGGACGCACTACGAGAATGTCGTAGTACGCTTCTTGGAGAGAGAAGGGCTTACGATTATAAGCCGGAATTTCAGATGCCGAAGCGGCGAGATCGATATAATAGCTAAAGACGGGGACGTTTATGCATTTATAGAGGTAAAGTATAGAAATACTGAAGTAAAGGGCCATCCTTCGGAGGCTGTTGATTTAAAAAAACAAAAACGGATATCAAAGGTTGCCTTGTTTTACCTTACCTATGTAGTTAAGAGTACGAATGTGCCCTGCCGTTTTGATGTGGTAAGTGTTCTCGGTGACCGGATAGAACATATAAAGAATGCTTTTAATTATATTGGATAGGACTATAATATGAGACACATTATAAATGCAGTACGCCCGGGGTCCATTGCCGAAGAGATGGAGATCGAGGCCGGGGACTGCCTGATCAGCATTAATGATAAAGAGGTAGAAGATATATTTGACTATCACTTTCTGGTGGAGGATGAGGAGATCACCCTCCTTATTGAGAAACCGGACGGTGAGCAGTGGGAGATTGAGATTGAAAAGGACCCGGATGAGGATTTGGGAATCACCTTTGAAAACGGTCTCATGGACAACTACAAGTCCTGCTGCAACAAATGTATCTTCTGTTTTATTGATCAGATGCCCCCGGGGATGCGCCAGACTCTGTATTTCAAGGACGACGACTCCCGCCTTTCCTTCCTTCAGGGCAACTACGTTACATTGACCAACATGAAGGAAAAGGACGTGGAGAGGATTATTAAATACAACCTTTTCCCCATTAATATTTCCTTCCATACCACCAACCCCGACCTTCGCTGCCGGATGCTCAATAATAAGAGGGCAGGGGATGCCTTAAAGATCGCAGATAAGCTCTACGAGGCAGGCATTGAAATGAACGGCCAGATAGTGCTGTGCAAAGGGATAAATGACGGAGAAGAGTTGGAGCGTACCATTAGAGACCTTAGCAGCTATCTTCCCCATTTAAAAAGCGTATCCATCGTCCCTGTAGGTCTTACAAAATACAGGGATAATCTGCCGGAGCTTCTTCCCTTTACCCGGGAGGACGCCATAGCCCTTATAGACCGGGTGGAAAGGTGGCAGAGTAAGCTGTTGGCGGAGCATGGCAGTCATTTTATCCATGCCTCGGATGAGTGGTATATCCTTGCGGGACGGAAGATGCCTGAGGCTGACACCTACGACGGCTACCTTCAGCTGGAAAACGGGGTGGGTATGATGCGGCTATTATATGATGAATTTACTGCCGCCTTAGAGGGGGCGAAAGGGGATGCAAAGCCCAGACACCTCCACATAGCTACGGGAATTCTGGCAGGCGAATTTATTAAATCATTAATTAATAAAATGCAAGACAAGTTTCCAAATACCCGGGTAGAAGTTCACTGTATTAAGAACGACTTCTTCGGTCCCAGGATCACAGTGGCAGGCCTTATTACCGGAGGGGACATAATAAACCAGCTTAAGGGGACCTTTAGTGAGGCCGAGCCAAGCCTTCTTATTCCCTGTAACATGCTTAAACGGGAGGAAGCCGTATTCCTTGATGATGTCACCCTCACAGACCTTGAAGAGGCTTTACAAGCAAGGGTTTATACTGTAAAATCAAGCGGACAGGATTTGCTTGATATGATAAGGAGTATGTAATGAGTAAACCGATAGTAGCCATTGTGGGACGCCCCAACGTGGGGAAGTCCACCTTATTTAATGCCCTGGCCGGAGAGAGGATATCCATTGTGGAAGACACCCCGGGTGTTACCAGGGACAGGATCTATGCGGATGTTGAATGGCTTAATAATACATTTACATTGATAGATACAGGTGGTATCGAGCCTGACAGCAAGGATATTATCCTTTCCCAGATGCGGGAGCAGGCCCAGATAGCCATTGATACCGCTGACGCCATTATATTTATCACGGATGTGCGCCAGGGCCTTGTGGACGCGGACTCCAAGGTGGCTGATATGCTGCGCCGGTCCGGAAAACCCATTATCCTTGCGGTTAATAAGGTTGATAATTTCGACAAATACATGGCGGATGTATATGAGTTCTATAACTTGGGAATAGGAGAGCCCTTCCCCATCAGCGCGGCCTCCAAGCTGGGATTCGGAGAACTTCTGGAAGAGGTAATGAAGAATCTTGAAGCAAATGAGAGCAGCGAAGAGGAGGACGATAGGACTAAGGTCGCCATTATAGGAAAGCCCAATGTGGGCAAGTCATCCCTAATTAACTTCCTGGCGGGGGACAACAGGGTTATAGTTTCGGACATAGCGGGAACCACCAGGGACGCCGTGGATACCGACATTAAGTATAATGGCAAGGATTACCTCTTTATAGATACTGCCGGCCTCAGGAGAAAGAACAAGATAAAGGAAGAGCTGGAGCGTTACAGCATTTTCCGCGCCGTATCCGCTGTTGAGAGAGCGGATATTGTGGTAATGATGATCGATGCCACGGAGGGGGTTACGGAGCAGGACGCCAAGATAGCCGGTATCGCCCATGAACGGGGCAAGGGCATGATCATTGCCGTAAACAAGTGGGACGCCTTAGAGAAGGACGATAAGACCATTTACCGTTTTACCGAGAAGGTGAGAGAGACCTTAAGTTTTCTTCCCTACGCGGAGATCGTGTTTATATCTGCCAAGACCGGACAGCGCGTTCCCAAGCTTTTTGACTTAATCGATGTGGTTATGGAGAATGCCAC
>Ga0256407_10002482_pt1 | contig 35197 bp, 34 predicted proteins | sample RumenRJG_04DNA_FD_193489 | JGI IMG/M metagenome (GOLD analysis project Ga0256407, IMG submission 193489) | Bovine rumen microbial communities from Lethbridge, Alberta, Canada - RJG_04 | ecosystem: Host-associated > Mammals > Digestive system > Stomach > Rumen | place: Canada: Alberta...
GTCGCCGCGCTAAAAGGTCGCAAGGCCAAAAGCGGGCGGCGTTTTTTTTGCGCGTAAAAAAAAATTACTTCTCCTCTGAAATTGCTTTTGAAATCAGAAAATCTATCGCTTCGTTTTGAATTGATTTTGTTTCCACATCAAAACGAATTCCATCTTTTCCTAAAAAAGATATTTTATCATCTCCAACTTTTTTCCAAGAGAAAATATCGTTCCATTCGATAAAAGAGCCGAATATCATCCCATTTTCATAAAAACCATTATACTTTGAATATTTTTCAGCCAAAATCGAATCCAATAATGCCGTCATAAAAAACAGGTTAAGGACTAAACCGATCGGCCTTTTCACCAATATCGAGTAAACCGTGATTAAACAAATAGCTGTCGATGAATATATATAAAAGAATTTTCCCATTCTTTTTCCAGCGTCAATTTCCAAAACCTTTCTTCCAAGTTTTTTTATTTGCCGTTTTACACCTAGAAATTTCACAAAACTTACAATACATCTTGCCGCGGGAATCAAAAAGAAACGCCCGACGAAAAAAGCGAATATTAAAAAAAATACAATTACTTTCAAATCAGATTTCAATTTTTTCTCCTAATATTTCAGTTCCAAAATTATCATAAGCAAAAACATAACAGAAACAGATAAATTAATTATTACCCCAAATCTAAAGGAGCCTGGGTCGTCATAATACGAAACTTCTCCTTTGCCACGAACATAGACTTTCTTTTTTAAGATCATGGTTGGATAAAAACAAAGCGTATAGGCAAGCCATAAAAGAATAGTATGCAAAAACTTTTTTTCTCGAAGAAAAATATAAGCAAAAAAGGCCGCAATAAAACACACGCAACCAATTACGTTCATAGCCGAACAAACCTTGTCTTTCCAGCCAATATCTTCTCCATGAATAGAATAAATTCTTTTTTTGAACATAGACACAAGACAAAACAACAATAATAAAAAGAAGACAATAGCCGGAAGAATATACCTATCTACAAAAGATTTTCTCTCGGAATACGGAATCACATAATTGTTTTCACCGATAATGATTGGGATTTTATCTCCAATTCTATATTTTGTGGAAAAATAGTCGCCGATTGATTCTGACAATCTTTTTTTTACATAAAACTTTCCAATTTCCGTCTCTCCGTCAATTTCATAACTAACTTCTATACGATATTTTTTATTATCATATTTTGAGACCTTTTTTATCACTCCAATTAAATGTTTTCCGTCCCTTTCCATTATAAAATGATTATAAATAGATTTTATGTTTGAATATAAGCCAAAGGAACAAACACAAACAAGGACTAAAAACATTAAAAACGTTTCCACGCCTTGCAAATAAAACTTTTTTTCGTTCATAATAAACTCACAAAATAAGTTCTATAACTCTTTGGCGACGCCGTTTTCAAAATAGTAAATGTTTTCCAACTTAAAGCCCCAGCGACCGCCAGCCGCCCGAATGTGCGGCTCAAAAGTAAAGAGCGTGTCCTGGCCCAGCGTGGCGGCGTTTCCTTTTTCAAAGTAAAGCCTGTCGTTTTTGTCAACCTCAATCGTGTGGCCTACGTTTCCCAAGAAATCCAGGTTTTCAAAACCGAGCGACTTTATCAGCGCGTTCATTTCCAAAAAAATTTCTTCAAAAGTTTTTCCGGGAGCGGCCGCCTTTATAAAACTGTCGTGCAAAAGCCGCTCGGCTTTTAGGCCTTGCAAAAAACCCGCGCTTTTTATTTCGGCCTCTTCCCGGACGCGGCCGTCTTCAACGACAAAGGAGCGCGAGCAGTCGCCCCAAGTCTGGCCGACCAGCGGCGATAGGTCTATCGTCACAAGATTTTCGCTTCCGACTTTTTCGTCAGAGGGAACGTAGTCCTTTCCGGAAATCGAAAGACAGCTGCGGCTTCCAAGCAAGACCAAGGCCGGGCACTCGTAATACCAAGTCTTTTCCGCTCCCCGCTCCTTCATAAGAGACGCGCAGCGCTCCGCGATTTGTTTTTCCGACACTTCCGCCGTAATAAAAGGCTTAATGTCCTGCAAAACGCTTTTTGCAATCGATTGAACTTTTTTGTATTCGTTTATGTTGAGTTGCATGATGAGGCTCCTAAATTAAAGCAAAAAAACGATGATTGGAAAATTCTTATGCAGGTATTTTTCTACATCTGCGCAATTGGGCAACCATTCATTCTTGCCCAACGAATGACTCCGTTAAGTCTCGTTTGATATCCTTTGCCAGCGGACTTAAGCCACTCAAGATTATCTTTATCAATATTTGTCGATATTTTCTCCTTTTTGATTTTTAAAGCATTTGCATAATAAAACTGGCCGTTTGAAAGAGTGTTTTCCGGTATATCAGATGTATCAATTTCCGACTCTTTCATCTTTGTCAATTTTGAAACTTCTTTTTTCTGTTCTTCGGTAAGCGGCGGAAAATCAATAAATTTATAAGTTCTTGGCATTTTGTTCATATTTTAAAACCTCCTTTACAGTCGCTTTTCGCGCGGAAATTATTCTTGTTTTTTTTCCATTTTCTGTTGCCACAACATAAAGCACTGGCATTCCGCCTACGTCGATCATTCCTGTATAATCATATCTTGATTCATCCAAAGTTGAATTTTCCTCGTCAAATTCAACATACAGGCATGGATCATTAAAAATACGCACGGCTGTTTCGAATGAAACCTTATGTTTTTTCTTATTCAGGCTATTTTTATTCTCATCCCAAACAAAGCCGTAATACTCTTTATCAGCCATATATAAAGTATAGATGCATTATATTGATTTGTCAAGTTTTTTCAGCTTTATCAATGCATACAGTCCAGACGACTGAAATAATATAGAGCGCAAAAAATGTAATCCCATAAAAAAAATAATATTTTCTTTTTTTCATAATTAATCTTCATATTCCCATCTTTTATCAATTTTCACAACAACATCATTTTCAAAATACACATCAAGGCAAAAATAATCATACCATCCCCATCCATTTGGTTTTGCATACACAAACAAATTTTCCTCTTCAGAGATTGGTTCTCCAAGAAGCTCACGAACATCTTCCATCCTCATCCCCTCTTTTAACAAGGGCACATTCAACGGCTTAAAACTCGAAGAAACCTTCGTATCCGCCAGTGGATTTCTGTAATATTTATAATCGTAATCAAAAGCAAGCGTTATAAGTGATATTACTCCACAAATTATGATTATTGGAAAAACAATCGACAGGGCTATTCTTTTCTTTGCGATTTTAATAATTGCTACATAAACAAGAGACACAGGAAAAAGAAACCAGTAAACGAATCTAAACAAACCAAAGTCTGAATTTAATCCTGGTCTTAACGCTTCTATCAATGCTTTATTTCTTCCTGACCAATAATACAAGTATGGAATAAAATTTAGCAAAACCGAGATCAAAAGCGTTACTACTAAAAATAAAATGAATCGCAAAAATCCGAATCCAAAATATTTTAAGATTTCTTTTTTACTTGGATTTTGAGCATGAAATTCCCTTATATTTTTAATGTCTTTGAAAATAAAGTAAATTTCCAAACAAAAAGCAGAAACAAAAACAAAAGAATAAACTAAATTAACATCATACATAATTCATATTCCGACACTTCCGCCGTAATGAAAGGCTTAATGTCCTGCAAGACGCTTTTTGCGATCGATTGAACTTTTTTGTATTCGTTTATGTTGGGGCGCATGACGGGGCTCCTTTAATATCTTATTCCTCGGCCAGTAAATCAATCACATCACACGATTGCTTTTCTTTATAAAAATTGATCTTTTTATAAATCCAAACACCGTTTTCTTTTTCGGCGTCCACATAAACTACAGAAATTCCGTTCTGTCCTTTTATTTTATAAGAAAAATACGCGCTTCCCATTCCGTTCGCATTTGATTTTAATGAACCGCTTATCATTCCCGTTTGGCGGTAGTCTTGGCCTAAATATTCTTGTATGATTGGATTGCTTTCGATCAATTCCAAAGAATGCTTGTACGGCTCGCAACTCTTAAATGACGCGGCTACAGAAAACATAGTCACAAAAACAAAACAAAGCATTATTCCGACAACAATGCAAACAGCCGCTCCCGTCTTCCTATTTCGCTTTTTCTTTTCTTCTTGAATTTCTTCCTTTGTTTTTGCGGAGAATGTTGTTTCTGTGGCGCAGTAAGGGCAAACTCTTGAATCGGCCGGAATTTTTTTCTTGCACTTTTCGCACACTTGCAAAGGCTTAAGTATCAACATAATAATAAAAACCCACCAGCCAACGCCGGGCCAAATCCCAAGCCAAAACCAATGGGGCGAACGGTTCTTTTTTCTTGCCACGACCACGCCAAAAACAACCGGAACAATCCACACAAAAACCAAAATCAACAACGAGGCGATTCCGCCGCTCGCTTTTCTCACCATATTTTGCCACCTTCAGAAATTAAGTCATGTAAATTAATGTATGAACAATTGATATTATTAAGCTAACAAGGCCAGGCAACAAGCATATAGAAAATAGAATCAAATCTTTTTGATATTTTCGGAGCGTCATTTAATTTGCCGCGTCTTTCAACACGCCGCCAAAAGACTTTAGGTAGTCGATGAAGCTTGCGTAGGAAAGCAAAACGCAAACGGCAAAGACGCAGTTCCCCGCGACTTTAAAGGCGGCCATGTCGGTTCCCAAAGAGGCGGCAAGGCCCGACAAGGCAAAAAAGTTTTGGACAAGAACGACAAAGCAGCTTGCGACATAGAAAACGGTTTTTATCTTGCCGCCTTTTTTGGCCGCGATTGCCGTTCCGCTTTTGGCCGCGACCATGCGCAAAAAATTTTGGCTGAACTCGCGGTACAAAATCAAGACGAACAAGGCGGGATGCATGTAGCCTGTAAAGACAAAGCAAGTGAACATCGATAGGTGCAAGAAAACGTCGGCAAAGGGATCGAACATTTTTCCAAAGTCGCTGACCTCGCCGTGGGCGCGCGCGAAGCTTCCGTCAAAGTAGTCGGTGATTTCGACCGCGCCCAAAAGAGGAATTAAGGCCGCAGACAAGACTATAGCCGCGAGGGAAGCGTCAGCAAGGCCCAGCCAGCGCGGCAAAAAGTAAAGGACAAAAAGTATTGGAGCGGCGATTATTCGCGCGAGAGTGAACTTATTCGATGTTTTCATACTTACTAGAATACAACTTTTTTTGCGTAAAATCAATACAAAGAACACGAGGGCTTAAATGGCGGGTCCCAGCGACGAAAAAAAGTCCTTGGCGCCACCCGTCCTTCGCTCCGGCTTGACGCCTACGGCCAAGCCTTCGCTGACGGGTCCCTCCAAGTCTTTTTTTCTGCGTCCCGCCTTTTTAGCCCTCGTTCTATTGTTTCCCAAAAATTATATTCTACAATTTAACGTAGGTCTTGCCTTCGCCGCCGTCTTCGGCGGGAGCGAAGGAGAAGTCTTGGACGGCGGGCGCGGCCTTGAGGTACTTTTGGACGGCGTCCTTTAGCGCGCCGGTTCCCTTTCCATGAATGACGCTAAAGTGGTCCAAGCCGTTAAGGACGCACAAATCGATTTGGCGCTCAAGCGCCTTTACCGCTTCGTCGGCGCGCATTCCAAGCAAGCGCAACTCGTAGGCGGGTTTGTCCATCGATCCGGCCGCGCCCGAGCCTCGATAGCCGCCGTTTTTGGAGCCGGTTTCAGTTCCGACCGCGACGTATTGCCAGGACGGAATAGTTCTTGCGGCGGTATTTTGGTCCAAGCGCAAGTCTTTTTCTTTAGCCTTGATTTTTAGCGAGCCAAACTGGACTAGCCATTCGCCGCCCTTTTCCTTGCGCAGCAACACGCCTTCCGCTCCGGTGGCCAAAGAATGAACCTTGGCGCCTTCCTCAAATTTTTTGGCCGCTTCCTCGACGATTTCCCGCTTGGCAAGCGTGGGAGTCGCGGTCTTTAAGGCGTCGGAATTTTTTGTCTTTCCCTTTGTGGGCTTGTTGCTCTTGTGGGAATTCTTTTTCTTTTCAAATTTTTCTTCGTCGCGCAAAAGGTTCTCTTCTTCCGCCTGCAAAATGTCGGAATGAACTTTTTCCGCCGCGGCAAGGTCTTCCTTAAACTTCTTGGCGGCCAAAGTTTTTTCGCGGGTGACCTCCCCCTCCTTTAGCTCGCGGATAAGGTTTTCCAACTTGCGGCGCGACTCGCGCAAAAATGCGGCCTCTTCCTTTGACTGGGCGGCCTTAAAGTCGTGCTCGCGGCGGCGAAGCTTTATTTCCTTTTCTTCGTTCTTTAGAGCGGCAGCCTCAAGCTTTTCCTCGCGCGCCTTTTGTTCCTGCATAAGGCGGTCAAGCTCCAAGTGCTTTTGGTTAAGGCCCTTGATCAAGGCGCTTACGTCCGCCGCCTGGCTTTGAATGTAGCCCCGCGCCTTTTGGACGATTTGCTTTTGCATTCCGGAACGGTCGGCGATTTCAAGCGCGTGGCTTTCTCCGGGGATTCCCATCACCAAACGGTAAGTTGGCTTAAGCGCGTCCATGTCAAACTCGACGCTTGCGTTGCAGCAAACGGGATTTGTCCAGCCGTAATTTTTTAGGACGCCGTGGTGGGTCGTGACCAAGACAAAGGAGCCGCGGTCGATCAAGCTGTCAAGCGCGGCCATCGCGATAGCGCTTCCTTCCAGCGGATCGGTTCCGCTTCCAAGCTCGTCAAGAAGGACAAGGCTTTTGTCAGTCGCTTCCTTTAAGGCAAGCGCGATGTTTTTCATGTGCGCGCTAAAAGTCGAAAGCGAAGCGTCGATCGACTGCTCGTCGCCGATGTCCGCGTAAACCGCGTCAAAGCACGGAAGGCGGCTTCCCTCCGCGGCGGGAATCGCAAAGCCCGCCTGGTTCAGCATGCAAAATAGCGCGAAGGTTTTTATGGCCACCGTTTTTCCGCCGGTGTTGGCTCCTGTGATTATAAGAACGCGCTTTGCGTCCATAAAGCGCACGTCAATCGGAACGGCCTTTTCCTTTAGCAAGGGATGGCGGGCTTGCAAAAGCAAGGGCGGCTCGCCTTCTTTTGCCCCCAAGGCGTATGAGCAAGAATTTTCAGAGCCCCACCTGGCGGCCGCCTGCGTAACGTCAAGGCGGACCATTATCGGAAGCGCTTCCTCAAAGCCGGCGGCGCTTTCCATCAGGCGGGCCGTGGCCTCTTCCAAAATTTTTCGGACGGCGCTTTCAAGCTCGTACTCTTTTTGTACCAAGTCGTTGTTAAGGCGCACCGCCTCTTCCGGCTCGATAAAAACTGTCTGACCGCTATTTGAAAGCTCGTGAATGATTCCCTTAATCTTTCCGCGCTCGCTGGACTTTACGGCAAGCACTTGCCTGTCGTTCCTTACAACTGGGAGCGTTGACTCCAAGCTGCGCGCGAGGGCCGGGTCGGCGACGATTTTTTTAAAGGCCCCTTCAATCTCGCGGCGAATGGCCTGCATCGCGGCCTTTATGTCCCTTAGCTCGCGCAAGTCTTTTAACGAGCCGTCCTTGTCAACGATTCTAAAAATTTCTTCCTCGGCGGCGGAAAGGTCGGGAAGTTTTTGCGCGAGCGAGTCAAGGTTTTTCAAGCCCAGCTCTTCTTTTGAGCCGGCGATTTTTTCTTTTATCTCGCGCGCGTGTTGGCAAAAAAGGCCCAGCGCGTAAAGCTCGCTGACTTCCAGGCGAGCGCCGGCGGTTTTTAGTATCGCAAAAAGCTGAGCGACAGGCGGCCAAGCCTTTAGGCTGATGTCGCGGCTTGACGAAAAGCAAACCGCCCACTCGCGGCTAAGATTTTTTAGGCTTTCGTATTCGCTTGGATTTGTAAAAGGCTCGCGCGCCAAAAGGTCTTCCATGCCCTCTTGGCTTTTGCAAAGGCCGGCTATTTGGTCGCGTATTCTATAGTAGTCAAGTTCGGTTAAAGTTTTTTTGTCCATTTTTTTAGGATTGCGGAACGTTAGTCGCGCCAGTCGCCGGTCTTGATTTCTTCGGTGATGTTCTTAAAGCTTTCGTAGCGGTCTTCGCTTATCACGCCACTGTAAACCGCTTCCAAAATTTTGCAGCCCGGCTCCGAAGTGTGGGTGCACGAAGCGCCGAATTTGCATTTTCCCAAAAGGGGCTTGAATTCCCTAAAGTAAAGGCCAACGTTCTCCGCCGGGATTTCGTTCAGCATAAAGCGGCGGATTCCGGGCGTGTCGATGATTTGCGCCTTGAGGCCTTGTAGGCCGCCGGTAAAAGCTTCGTTTAGGTTTATGTTCAAGAGGGAGCCCTTGGTTGTCGTGTGCGAGCCGCGGCCGTATTTTTTTGAAAGGCTTCCCGTCTTTAGGATTACGTCGTTGTTGAGGCGGTTTATCAAGCTGGACTTTCCTACGCCCGACTGGCCTACAAAGGCGCTTCGCTTGTCGCGCAATAGTTCCACCAAATCCATAAGGCCCTCGCCCGTCTTTGCCGAAACCTTTTGGATGCTGTAGCCCAAGTCCTCCCAGTTTTGAACGCGCGCCACAAAGTCAGGGTCGCTGGCTCCGGGAAGGTCAAATTTGTTGATCAAGATTATCGGCTGGATGTTCTGTTCCTCCGCCTGAATAAGGCAGCGGTCAATAAAGCGCGGACGGAAGGGCGGCTCCTCGGGAGTTGTGACCAAAACAAGATAGTCCAAGTTGGCCGCCAAAAGCTGGGGCTTTTGCCCCTTCACGTTCCAACGCAAAAAGACGTTCTTCCGTTCCAACAAAGAAACGATTTGTCCCTTGTCCTCGGAAAGACTGTCCGCCTCAATCTCGACGCTGTCGCCGGGCGCGAGGGGGTTGTAGAACTCTTTGTCTGTTTTGATTTTTTTGCCTTTGATTGAGCAGGAACGCAGAACGCCGTCTTGGCATTCGACAGAAAAGAAATTGTTTGTTCCCGCTATGACTGTTCCTATCATAAGTTGAGTATAGTCGGTACGGGAGTCGAACCCGTCTTTAGAGATTGAGAATCTCTCGTCCTAAACCGATAGACGAACCAACCTAAAAAAAAGCCGGCTTTTAACCGGCTCAAGTTCCCCAAGGAGGACTCGAACCCCCACAGGCAGAACCAGAATCTGCAGTGCTACCATTACACAATCGGGGAATGTGTAATGGTAAATTTAGCGCAAAATGCAAAAAGTGTCAATAGCCGCGCTTGCGCGAAATCCGCTCAGCCCTTGAAAAACGCCCCAAAATGCTTTATAATTGTAAAAAATATTTTTAAAAATTTGGAGAAAACTGTGCGTAGCGTTTTGCTGGCGGTTCAATACGCAAGCATATTTGGACTGTTGCTGGAAATATGGATTATTTTTCCCCGCTTAAAGAACACGCTTTTGCCTTATCTTTTTTTAAGCTGCTTCGCTATTTTAATCAACAACGTCGGATATTTGTTCCAGCTTTTGTCCACAACGGAAGAATCCTACATCACGGCGCTTAAGTTTTCATATTGCGGCCGCACTTGGATCACTTTGTCCCTCTTTCTTTTTGCCGCCGAATTTTGCAAGATAAAATTGCCGCAAACGATAAAGACCCTTATGGTCGCGGCCAACATAGGAATCTTTGTTTCCGTCCTGACTTTGCAGCAGAACAATTTGTACTACACATGGCGGGAATTTTCCGCCGACGGGCTTTTTCCAAAGCTCTTGCACGGAACCGGAATCGTCTACCGTTTATACATGGCGCTCCAAGTCATTTACATCGTAGTGGGCTTTAGCATGCTCTTTAGGGCTTGGGGAAAGGAAAAGAACAAGGCGACAAAGCACCGCCTTATGGCCGTAATCACGGCCTTTATGATTGAATGCATTTTCTTTGCCATAAAGATGTTCAAGCTTATTCCGCTTGTCAACGACTACGACGTCACTGTCTTTGGCTACGTAATCAGCATTGTCTTTATGTTCATCGCCTTTTTTAGATACGACCTTCTTGGAGCCAAGGAAATCGCCAAAGACTATATGCTGGACCGTATTCCCGAAGCGATCATTTCAGTTGACGCGGAAGGAAACGTTCAATACTGCAACAAGACGGCCTTGGAAATTTATCCCGACTTGCAAAAAGACCCCCAAATCATTTTGGAGCGAATACAGAACGCGATTTCAAAAGGCGACAACATCACGATAAACAACAGAATTTACTCGCCCGAAGAAAACAAGCTTCGAAAAGGCAGCGAAAGCCTTGGCAAGTTGTACGCGCTTATCGACACTACCGTTCACTACGAAAGTTTCAACAAAGAAAAGACGCTTTTGCAAACGGAACTTAGAATCGACCCGATGACCGGCCTTTACAACAGAATGGGAATGGAATACTTTTCCGAAAAACTGCTTGCCGAGGCCAGGCAAAAGAATTCGTCGCTTTTCCTTTGCATTTGCGACATGAACGGACTAAAGTACATCAACGACAACTACGGCCACGAAGAAGGCGACCGCGCGCTAAAGCTTTTGTCGCAAATAATAAAGGACTCGCTGGACGAAGGCGACATGGCCTTTAGGATCGGCGGCGACGAATTCTTAATCCTTGGCCTTAGGGACACGCCCTTCCGCGCCATAGACATGTTCTGCGCAAAAATCGAAAGCGCAAAAAAAGCCCGCAACGCTGCGGCCGGGCTTCCGTATAAAATCGACCTTAGCTACGGCCCCTTGATCAACAGGCTTCAAGGAACCCCAAACGAATTTTCGGATATGATGAAGCAGTCGGACACTTTGATGTACGAAATGAAAAAAAATCGCGACGAGCACATAAGATAAAATGGCATTACTAGAAGGCGCGCCCCTTTGGGCTGGAATCGACATCGGAAGCACCACAACAAAGCTAGTCGTCTACGACCCCACCGCGCAAAAAATTCTTTACTCGCAATACAAGCGCCACCACGCCGCGCAAAAAAAGAGCGTTCTGGAAGCTCTTAAAGTTTTGGCGGAACGCTTTCCAAACAAAAACTTTAAGATCGCGATGACCGGTTCCGGCTCCAAGCCTATTTCAAAAATTCTGGGGCTTCCCTTTGTTCAGGAAGTCGTCGCCAACTCCATCGCGCTCAAAAAAAATTATTCCAACGTAAACACGGCGATAGAATTGGGCGGACAAGACGCCAAGATGATTTTCTTTTGGCGGGAGAACGGAACGCTAAAAACCCGCGACATGAGAATGAACGGAAGCTGCGCGGGCGGAACGGGAGCCTTTATCGACGAGGTCGCTTCAATCCTAAAGATTCCTATCGAAGAATTTGACGAGGCGGCCTCGCGCGGAAAGTGCGTCTACGACATCTCGGGCCGCTGCGGCGTTTACGCAAAGACCGACATCCAGCCCTTGCTAAACTCGGGCATCGCAAAGGAAGACTTGGCCCTAAGCGCCTTTCACGCGATCGCAAAGCAGACAATCGGAGGCCTAAGCCAAGGCCTTGACATTTTGGCGCCCGTCGCCTTTGAAGGCGGCCCCCTCACCTTCAACAAAACTTTGGTCAAGGTTTTTGTCGAGCGCTTGAATCTGGCGCCGGACCAAGTGATAATCCCAGAGCATCCGGAAACGATAATCGCTTTGGGAGCGGCGCTTTCGCTTGACGGCTTGTTCGCGCGCTTTGAGCAAAACAAGTCTTTGGCTGAGCTTACGCGCCTTTTGGAAGAAGACCTTTCAAAAAAGCAAGAAGTCTCCGCCGGCGCAAAGCCCTTCTTTGACAGCGAAGAAGAAAAGGAAAAATTCTTCAAGCGCCACGAAAAAAAGCGCCCCAAGGTTTACACATTCGCGCCGGGAGAGTCGGTGCGCGCCTATCTTGGAATCGATTCCGGCAGCACGACCACAAAATTCGTCCTGCTTGACGAAGACGAAAAAATCATCGACTGGTTCTACGCCGGAAACGAAGGCGACCCCCTTGTCGTCGCCAAAAAGGCTTTGATAGAAATGCGCGAGCGCTACAAGGCGCAGGGCGTAAGCCTGGAAATTTTAGGCGCGGGCTCAACCGGCTACGGCGAGCTTTTGTTCAACAAGGCCTTTAACACCGACTACCACGTTGTCGAAACGGTGGCCCACGCCAAAGCCGCCAGCCACTACATCGGCGACGCGGACTTTATCCTTGACATCGGCGGCCAGGACATGAAGGCCATTTGGCTTAGCGGCGGAATCATAACGAACATTCTTGTAAACGAAGCCTGCTCGTCCGGTTGCGGAAGCTTTTTGCAAAACTTCGCCGACACGCTTGGCATTAAAGTGCAGGACATCGCGGCCGCCGCCTTTGACTCAAAGAGCCCAGCGGTTTTGGGAAGCCGCTGCACGGTCTTTATGACCAGCTCAATCGTAACGGAGCAGAGGAACGGAAAGCTGCCGCAAGACATTATGGCCGGCCTTTGCCGCTCGATAATCCAAAACGTATTCACAAAAGTAATCCGCGTTTCAAACATTGACTCGCTAGGCAAAAAAATCGTAGTTCAAGGCGGCACCTTCCAAAACGACGCCGTCTTGCGCGCGATGGAAGAGTACACAGGAAAGGAAGTCTACCGCGCGCCCTACCCCGGCATTATGGGAGCGATCGGCGCCGCGCTTTTGACAAAAGAAAAAATGCAAAAGACCGGAGAGGCCACGACCTTTATCGGCCTTGGAGCGCTGGACGATTTTTCTTACGAGCAAGAGACCAACATAATCTGCCCCTTCTGCGCCAACCACTGCAAACGCACGCTGGTAAAATTTTCAAACGGCGCGCGGCTTATAACCAACAACCGCTGCGAGCGCGGAGAAATTCTTGGCGACCCCAAGGACGCGAGCGTAATCCAGCAAATCAAGGAACAAAAAGTCCAAAAAGCCCCCAACCTTTTTAAATTGCGCCAAGAGCTTTTGTTCAAGGATTACAGAATCTCCCGCCACGCAAAAAAGCGCGGAATCACTTTTGGCATTCCCCGCGTTTTAAGCTATTGGGAAACGATGCCCTTCTGGTCCACGCTCTTGCGCTCGATGGGCTTTGACATAAAGCTTTCGGACCTTTCAAACCGCAAGATGTACGAAGAAGGACTCAACGCCGTGGCCAGCGACACGGTTTGCTTTCCTGCAAAATTGGTTCACGGCCATTTGCGAAACCTTGCCAAAAAAGGCGTGGATCGTATTTTCATGCCGATTGTGGCCACCTACGAGTCCCAGAACACGGAAAAGACAAGCCGCTACATGTGCGCGATCGTCAAAGGCTATTCATGGGTTATCCAAAATTCCGACAATCCGCTAAAGCGCTGGAACGTTCCCTTTGACGACCCGATTTTCTTTTGGTACAACGACAAGGATAGGAACCGCCAGCTTGAGGAATACTTCATAAAGAATTTCGGCCTTTCAAAATTCCGCGTTGACCGGGCGATCCACTACGCGGACTTGGCGATGAAGGAATTCCGAAAGACGCTAAAGGACGCCGCGCAAGAAATCATAAACGACGTGACCGCGAACAACAAGTACGCGATTGTGCTTGCCTCGCGCCCTTACCAAAACGACCCGCTTGTAAACCACAGCCTTCCCGACTTGTTCACGCAATTGGGAATTCCTGTTTTGACCGCGGACTCCGTTCCCGGCTTGGAGCAAGTCGACTTAAGCAAGAGCCGTCTGGAAATCGTGAACAACTTCCACGCGCGCATGATAGGCTCGGCGATTATCGCGGCGGAGCATCCGGCGCTTGAGTACGTTCAGTTTGTAAGCTTTGGCTGCGGCCACGACGCCTACCTTAGCGACGAAATCGTCCGCTTGATGAAAGAAATTTCGGGAAAGAGCCCGCTGGTCCTAAAGATGGACGAAAGCGACGTGCAAGGACCTTTAAGAATCCGCGTCCGATCTTTCGCCCAAACAATACAAATGAAGCACGACGCCGGAAAGGAAGAAGCTCCGCGAGACCTTCCAGAGCCATACAAAGTAAAATTCACCAAGCGCGACGCAAAGGAAAAAATCGTTTTGGTTCCAAACACGTCGCACGCCTTTAGCAGAATCATGGCGGCAAGCCTTGCCACTCAGGGACTTAAAACCGTTCCGCTAGAAGTGGGCCGCGAAAACGCGATCGCTCTTGGAAAAAAATACGTTCACAACGACATTTGTTTCCCCGCTCAGATTGTAATCGGCGAAGTTTTGGACGCGCTAAAAAGCGGAAAGTACGACAACGCGCAAGTGGCCGTCGCCACAGGAAAGTACATCGGTGACTGCCGCCTTACCCACTACGCCGCCCTTCTCCGAAAGGCCTTGGACGACGCGGGCTTTAAAGACATCGCGATTGTCACAAACGACGACGTTGACTACCACCAGCTGCATCCGGGCTTTAAGATGAACCTTGCCGCCTCGCTAAAACTGGCGACGGCCCTTCCGATGATCGACGTTATGGAAGAGCTTTTGCGAAAGATCCGCCCCTACGAAAAAATTCCAGGAAGCGCGGACGCGGCCTTTGAAAAAGGAATGGACTATATCGTCGAGGGAATCGGAAAAGGAATCGGCGGCATAAAGAAGGGCTTTGCAAAAGCGATCGCGGGAATGAAGGCGCTTGAGTACGACCGAAGCGTTTTGCGTCCGCGCGTTTTAATCGTTGGCGAATACCTTTTGAATTTCCATCCGGGCGCCAACCACGACATCGAGCTTTATCTGGAAAGAAACGGTTTTGAAATCATCGAAGCGCGCATGGCCGACGTAATTCAAAAAAATTACTTTGCCCAAAACGCGCAGATAAAAGAAAACGATTTGACGCGGCCGCTTGGCGAAAAAGCGATGATGGCTATCGTAAACCAGTTCTTTGAAATCGCCCACAAGTGGACGGACAAAATCGCGCTTGCCCATCCCCTTTACAAGAGGGCCGCCCGCCTTGGCGAAGTGGCCAAGGGAAGCGACAGCATTATTTACCACACCTTTGATTCTGGCGAAGGAATTTTGATTCCGGGCGAGATTATTCACTACGCGGAGGAAGGCTGCAAAAACTTCATCATTTTGCAGCCCTTTGGCTGCTTGCCAAACCACATCATCGGCCGCGGCGTGACAAAGAAATTAAAGGAACTCTATCCCGACGCGCAGATTTTGCCGCTTGACTACGATCCCGACGTCAGCTTTGCCAACATCGAGAACCGCCTGCAAATGCTAATAATGAATGCAAAATAAGTACGGCTGTTTTTGTGAGCCTTGCGAACAAAAATGTTGCCGCTTATGCGGCGTCTTACAATTTTGGGCTTGCGTCCAATTTTGTCGCCGCTAGAATGCAAGCGAAAGACTAATTGTAGCGCTTGTCTTCGATGCGCTTGGTCTTCTTTTCGCTTCTGGGAAGCTCGCCGATTCCGACAACCTCAACCTTTGGAGTCAAGTTGTACTTTTGCTTAAAGAAGTATTGAATTCCAAGCGCGACCTCGGTTCTGTCCGTTCCGCCTTCGACTTCGACAAAAAGGGTCATCTGGTCTTTTCCGTCAACATGCTCTATCACGGCGCGGTATTCGCTCGACGTTCCGGGAACTGACTTGATTACGTCTTCTATTGTGCTTGGGAAAATTATGTTTCCCTTTACTTTAACCATGTCGTCGCTTCGGCCCATGATTTGGCTTATGCGCGGATACTTTCGGCCGCACGGACATTCACCCGGAACAAAGGCCGCAAGGTCGTGGGTGCGGAACCTGATAAGCGGAGCGCCTTCCTTTACAAGCGTCGTAAGTGTGATTTCGCCAATCTCGCCTTCTGGAACGGGCTTTCCTGTCTGCGGGTCAAGAATCTCGGTGTAAACAAAGTCGTCAAAAATGTGCATGCCCTCTGTCTGCTTGTCGCAGTTGATTCCGATTCCAGGGCCGTAACATTCGGTAAGGCCGTAAATGTCGTAAAGCTCGATTCCCAAAATAGACTCGATTCTTTTTCGCATCTTTTCGCCCCAACGCTCGGAGCCGATGACGCCTTTTTTTAGCTTGATGTTTTTTCCGATTCCGCGGGCCTCGACTTGTTCGGCGATCAAAAGCGCGTAGGAAGAAGTGGCGCACAAAACAGTCGCCTTAAGGTCTTGCATCATTTGCAATTGCTTTTCGGTGTTGCCGGGGCCCATCGGAATCGCCATCGCGCCAAGCTTTTCGCAGCCGGCTTGGAAGCCGATTCCCGCGGTCCAAAGTCCGTAGCCGGGCGTGATTTGGATTCGGTCCTTGTTTGTAATTCCGGCAAGCTCGTAGCAACGCGCGAACATCGTGGCCCAGTCGTCAACGTCCTTTTGCGTGTAGGGAATGACGACGGGCGCGCCTGTCGTTCCGCTTGAAGAATGGATTCTGACTATTTGCTCTTCGGGAACGGCGGCAAGTCCAAGGGGATAGGCCTCGCGCAATTCCTGCTTTGTGACAAAGGGAACCATGTTCTCAAAGTCTTCTTGGGTCTTTATGTCGTCGGGATTTACGTTCTTAAAGCGCTCGACGTAAAAGGGATTTCCGCTTTGCTTTACGCGGCGAATTTGATTTCTTATCTGGTCAAGCTGAAGTTCCGTCATTTTCATTTTTCTTTCTCCTGTGTCCGCAAGCGGCGGTGTTACTGTTAATAGTAACACAGAAAAGCCTCCTTGTCAATAGCCGCTCGTATCGCTTTTTGAAAAACAAAAATCGGTTGTTCGAGCGGTCCCGCCGCGTCCTAAGGACGCTACCTAGACAAACGACAATCCGCGCATTACAATCAAAAATATGACACGACAAATGATTATGGGAAACCAAGCCATAGCGCTTGGAGCGTTAAAGGCCGGCGCCGCGTTGGCTTCCGGCTACCCGGGAACTCCTTCCAGCGAAATAATAGAATTCATCTCCAAATACAAAGAAAAGACAGGAACATACGTTGAATGGTCGGCCAACGAAAAAGCGGCCGTGGAAGTCGCGGCGGGCGCGAGCGCGGCAGGTCTTAGGACAATCATCACCATGAAGCAAGTGGGCCTCAACGTGGCCAGCGACCCCGTGATGTGCCTTTCCTACCTGGGCGTAAAGGGCGGAATGGTAATCGTAAGCGCCGACGACCCCGGCCCCATCTCCAGCCAAACGGAGCAAGACACAAGGACCTTCGCGCGCTTCTCAAAGCTTCCCTGCTTTGACCCTTCCACGCCGCTCGAAGCCTACGAGATGGTTCAAAAGGCCTTTGAGATTTCTGAAAAATACAAGACGCCGGTTTTGCTGCGTCCAACGACAAGGGTCGACCACGCCTACCAAAGCATGGAAGTTCCCGAACTAAAAAAGATTGCGGGCGGAGCGACTTTTGAAAAGGACAGCTCGCGCTGGGTAATTTTCCCAAAGCTTTCGTTCGCGCGCCACAAGGAAATTTTTGACCGCGACTTGAATGTCCTTCCAAAAAAATTCTCGGCTCTAAAATTCAACAAAGCGATTAAGCTTTCAAAAGATTCGTCAAGCGACGCCGCAAAAGGCGCGGCCTTTGTCGCCGGCGGAATTTCATTCAGCTACCTTATGGAAGCGCTTGAAGCGCTAAAAGAAGAATTTCCAAGCAACAAAAAAATCCAAGAGGCGGCCGTACTAAAAATCGGAACGCCCTATCCCTTCCCCGCGCCGCTTGCAAAAGAATTTCTTTTGGACAAAAAAGAAGTCCTTGTCTTTGAAGAGCTTGACCCGTATTTGGAAAGCGCGCTTTTGGAGCTTTGCGGAAAAGAAAAATTAAAATGCGCCGTTCACGGAAAATTTGACGGCTTGGTTCCCGCGGCCGGAGAGTTAAGCGCGGACATCGTAAAAGAAGTAATTTTGAGCTGGCTAAAAATCGGAAGTCCAAAAGGCGCAGCTAAAAACAGCGTAAAGAAACCAGAGCTTCCAATAAGGCCGCCGGTCTTGTGCGCGGGCTGCCCACATCGGGCTTCGTTCTACGCCGTAAAAAAAGCGATGAAGGGCCAAAAGACCGTCTACTGCGGCGACATCGGCTGCTACACTTTGGGAAACGCCGCGCCGCTAGACATGACCGACACTTGCCTTTGCATGGGAGCTGACATAACGATGGCGCAAGGCTTTTTCCGCGCCGAGCCCGACAGAAAATGCTTTAGCTTTATCGGAGACTCGACGTTCTTTGCAAGCGGAATCACCGGCGTCGTAAACGCGGTCTACAACAAAAGCCGGCAGACGATTTGCGTCTTGGACAATTCCACCACTGCGATGACAGGCCACCAGCCCCACCCCGGAACCGGAAGGACGATGATGGGCGAGATTGTCCAAAAGATTTCGATCCAAAAAATTTTGGAAGCGGTCGGAGTCAATCCAATAATCCAAGTGGATCCCTTTGACCAAGAAAAAGCCGTGGCCGCTGTCCAAGAAGCAAGCGAGGCCGACGGAGTAAGCGCGATCATTTTTAAGGCGCCCTGCGTTTCTGTCGCCTCAAAGCTGGGCTACAAATTTCCCGGCGCAAAAAAAGTCGACGCGCAAAAATGCGTAGGCTGCAAAAAATGCGCAAAGGAATTGGGCTGCCCCGCCATCTCGTTTGACAAAAAAGCCGCCGTGATTGACGGCTCGCTTTGCGTGGGCTGCGGACTTTGCCAGGGCCTTTGCCCAACAGGAGCGATACAATGACCAAGAACGTTTTGATATGCGGAGTCGGCGGACAGGGAACGGTTCTCGCCGCCAAGGTTCTTTCGCAAGCGGCTCTTTCCAAAGGAAAGCAAGTCCTTTCGGCAGAGACTATTGGAATGGCCCAGCGCGGCGGCTCGGTCACAAGCCACGTGCGCATTGGAAAAAACGCCTATTCGCCCCTGATTCCAGCCGGGAAGGCGGACATAATCATAGCCTTTGAGGCCGCGGAAGCCGTAAGGAACATCTCTTTTCTTAAAAAGGGCGGAACCGTCGTAGTGAACGATAAAATCGTCCAGCCCACGACGGTCAGCATTTTGGGAAAAAGCTTTGACGCGGGCGAAATGCTGGACTATTTAAAGGCGATTAAGGCCAATGTCATTCGCGTGGATGCCGAAAAAATAAGCGCCGCCCTTGGCAGTTCCAAGGCCGTGAACATGATTTTGCTGGGAGCGGCCGCAAAAACCGGCGTTGTTCTAAAGGAAGAAATCTTGTCGGCGCTAAAAAGCCTTGTAAAGCCGGAATTCCTTTCGCTCAACCAAAAAGCCGTTGAAGAAGGCTTTAAGGCCGGCAAGAATTTTATTGTGGACAAATGAAAAAAGCCATGTTAAAATAGACGAATGACTATCGGAGAAGCAATAAAAAAGTTAATGCCTAAGCCGGAAGAGACTTTGGAGCGTTTTTCGGGCAACCAAGAATTTATGGAAATGTTCGTAAGAAAATTCCCAGAAGACGCCACGATTCAGGCTGTAAAAAACTCTTGCGCAACAGACAACTGGGACCAAATCCTAGCTGACGTCCACACGTTAAAGGGAACCAGCGGAAATTTTGGATTTGAGGCCTTGTTCAACGCGTGTTCGCAAGTCGTGACGGCAATCAGGGCAAAGGATTACGACGGAGCCCGTTCGGGGATTCCAAACGTTTTGAGTGAATTGGATACAGTATGCGGCGTTTTGTCGCAAGTGGAGTAAGATATGTCAAAAAAGAAGATTATCGTAATTGACGACGTTGAATTAAACAGAGTGATTTTGGCCGAAGCCTTTAAGAATGATTACGAAGTTCTCCAGGCAGAGAACGGAGCGGTAGGCCTTCAAAAAATAAAGGAAAACCAAGACGAGCTTGCGGCGATTTTCTTGGACATCATCATGCCCGAGATGGACGGCTTTGCGGTTCTGCAAGAATTGAACATCAACTCTTTGATTCAAAAACTGCCGGTTTTCTTGATTACGACAGACGCCACAAGCAACGTAATCGAGCGCGCCTACGATTACGGCGCCGTTGACGTAATTCCAAAGCCCTTTAACACAATGATCATAAAACGCCGCGTGCAGAACATGATCGAATTCTTTGAGGCAAAAAGGCAGAGCGCTTCGGACATCGTTCAAATAGACCAAATCCTTCAAATGCAGCGCGAGGACCTCAACCACGCCGTAGGCTCTTTGATCAGCCACATTTGCGAAGCGATAGAAAGCCGCAAGGTTGAAGAAACCGAACACAATCGTAGCGTCCGTCAAATTACAAAAATTTTGGCGGAACAGTTTGCCTACGACCATCCTGAGTACGGCTTAAAAGAGGAAATCATCGCGGCAATCGCAAACGCAAGCGTCCTTCACGACCTTGGAAAACTTTTTGTAAGCGAGGACATCCTGACAAAACCCGAAAAGCTTACAAACGAAGAAATGGAAATAATTAAGAACGCTCCAAAATCCGGCGTAAAAATTTTGAGCGAAGTTCAAGGCATACCGGAACCCTTCTTTACCTTTGCAAAAGAAATTTGCCGAAGCCACATGGAGCGCTTTGACGGAAGCGGATACCCAGAAGGCCTTAAGGAAAACCAAATTCCTATCAGCGCGCAAATCGTTGGCGCCGCCGAAGCCTACGAAGTCTTGATTTCCAAGCGCGTTTACAAAAAGGCCTACAGCCACGAAGACGCGATAAAAATGATCGAGAACGGAGAATGCGGCGCCTTCAATCCAGAAATTGTTTCATGCCTAAAAAAGGCCTCGGACAATTTAAAGAAAAACGCGCGCGGCTAAAAAATGAAAGACTCATTTAAGGATGTCGCCACAGTACAAGGCTCGCCAAAATGGCAAGAGGCCGTAAAACGTTCCTCCGCCTTGTACGAAAGGGGCAACGACATACGCAGCGAGTTTGAGCGCGACTACACGCGCGTCCTTCACTGCCAGGCCTACAGCCGGTTAAAGCACAAGACCCAAGTTTTTTTCGCGCCGAAAAACGACCACATTTGCACAAGAATGGAACACGTCCAGCACGTGGCCAGCGTGGCGACGACAATCTCAAAATATTTGGGCCTTAACGCTGAGCTTACAAAAGCGATCGCGCTGGGCCACGACATTGGCCACGCTCCCTTTGGCCACTTTGGAGAAGAATGCCTCAATTCACTCCTAAAGCAAAAGGAAGGAGCCAACGCTCCCAAAAAATTTTGGCACGAAAGGAACAGCCTCTTTTTCGCCGACTACATCGAAACGCTTTCGGACCCGGAAGGCGTTCATAGAAACCTTGACCTTACTTACGCGGTCCGCGACGGCCTTATAAGCCATTGCGGCGAAATCCACCAGCAGGGAATCATTCCCCGCGACGACGCGATCGACTTGTACACGATAAAGCGGCCCGGCCTTTTGCAGCCCTTCACTTGGGAAGGCTGCGTCGTAAAAGTGTCAGACAAAATTTCTTTCCTGGGCCGCGACTTGGAAGACGCGCGAACCTACCACATTTTGGACATGGGCTGTTACAGAATGCTCCGCGACATTGTTGGAAGCAGTTTGGGCTTTGAAGGAAAGGGACAAAAAGCCTTAAGGTCAGGAAAAGCGGTGAACACGACCGTTTTGATAAACGACATGATCGTCGATTTGTGCGAGCAAAGCAGTCCGGAACGCGGCATCACCTTTAGCGACGAGTACTTTAAGTTTATCGTGGAATTGCACAAGTTCAGCTATTCAAAAATCTACACGCATTGGCGCCTTAAGGAATTCCAAAACTACGCCAAGAACGTAATCGAAACAATTTACAGTGTTTTGGAAAGAACGCAAATCTACGCTCAAAGGGGCCGCCTTTCAAGCGCCTTGCGCTACTTTCCCCGCCTCTTGGAAAACTTTGAGGACTGGCTGATCAAGTACACAAACTACGCTCCGATAAAACAGCCCGACAGAAAGCGCGTGTTGCGCTACGCCACGCCCCAAGTCTTTGACATAACAAACGACGAGTCGTGGCAAAAATGCTTGATTGAATACATCAGCGGAATGACAGACCAATTTGCCATTGGCCTGTACGAAGAAATAATTTCGTTTTAATTAGACGCGGTGCATCGCGGAGAAGACGGCCTCGTTCATGACGTTGATTTCGACGCCAATCTTTTTTCCCAAATCCAACATTTGGTCCCTGAAGCTGTCGATTGTAAGGTCGGCCTTGTCAAGGTTTACCATAAGCATCATGACAAAATTGCCCGAAAGAATTGACTGGGTGATGTCTATGATGTTGGCGGAATGTTCCGACAAAAAGCTAGTTACTTTGGCTACAATGCCGACTTTGTCCGAGCCGACTACGGTAATAATCGCGTTCATATTTGCCATTATAGTAAAAATGCGCTAAAATGGCAACATGAAAAAAAATTTAGTAAGCTCTGGAATTAAGCTTTCTTTTTTGACGTTAATTTCCCGCGTTTTGGGCCTGGTCCGCGAAATGACCAAGGCGCGCTTTTTGGGAACGTCTTCTTTGGCCGACGCCTTTGGAATCGCCTTTTTGATTCCCAACCTTTTGCGACGCCTTTTTGCCGAAAACTCAATCTCAGTGGCCTTTATCCCCACTTTCCGCGGCTACTTGGAAAACAAAAAGTCCAAGGAAGAAACGCTGGAATTTGTCCGATCGACGTTCACCTTAATTTCCTTCTTGACCGCGTGCGTCGTAAGCCTTGGAATCTTGGCCGCGCCGATAATCGTCCGCATTTTCCTTAAGGGCGAGGAAGCGGCGCTGATTGCCGAAACCGCCCTCCTTACCCGCATTATGTTCCCCTACTTGTTCGTGATTTCGGTCGCGGCCTGCTTTCAGGGAATCCTTAACGGCGAAAAAATCTTTTTGCCCTCGGGCTTTACGCCGATTCTTTTTAACCTTTGCGTTATTTTTGGAACGTATATCCTTTCGCGCAAAATGGAAAACCCGGCCCGCGCGATGTCGGTCGGAGTTTTGGTCGGAGGAATCACGCAGGCCGCCTTTCAGCTTCCCTTTGTGGCAAAGGCCGGCTGGCCAGTACGATTTGTCGGCTTGAAGAAAGCCTTTACCAATCCGGGAACGCGCCAAGTTGTCGCCCTTATCGTTCCGACGATTATCGGAATGGCAAGCTACCAAATCAACGACATGGTAAGCACCGCGCTTGCCGGCCGCGCCGGAACGGGCATCGTCTCCAGCCTCCAATACTCTTTGCGCCTGCAGGAATTGATTTTGGGAGTCTTTGCAGTTTCTATCGGAACGGTAATCCTTCCCGACCTTTCGGCGTACGCCAAAAGCAAGCGCTGGGAAGAATACAACCAAATGCTGACCTGGGCGGTAAAAATCATCGCGCTGATTACGATTCCGATCACCTTTTACTCGCTGATCACCGGCCGCGAAATAATCCAGCTTGTTTACAAAACAAAGCGCTTTGACGAAAACTCCGTCGTCCTTACTTTGCGAGCCTTTACCTTTCACATAACCGGCCTCTTTTTCATCGCGGCCAACAGAATCATCTCGCCGGCCTTTTACGCGCAAGGAAACACAAAGCTTCCGACGCTGGCTGGAATCATAGGCTTTGCGGTGAACATCACGCTGGCCTTTGCGCTTTCGTTCAAGTGGAGCGGAGGCGGAATCGCGTTCGCGCTTAGCGCCGCAAGCTTGGTCAACACAATCGCGCTCTTTGCCTTTTTGAAAAAGCTAGAATCTATTGACGTAAAGGCCGCCGTCCATCAAACGATCATTTACTCGCTAAAAATGATTGTTCTTTCTTTAATCGCCAGCGTTCCGGCCTGGTTCGCCCACAATTTTTTTGTCCAGCAGTTTGGCGGGATGGGCCGCCTTTTGGGCAACGGACTTCCGCTTTTGTTGACGGCGGCCGTTTTTGGCGCTATCGGAATCGCGCTCCTTTTTGTTACCAGAGACCGCGTCGCCTTTAGCTTCCTTAAAAGAAAATAACGCTTTTGACAGAGGAGCGGCTTTTCGCTAAAATACAATTATGAAAGAAAAGACAAAAGACCAGCTTGTAAAAATATATTCAGACCGCCGAGAGCGCTTCATTGAAAAGATGAAGGCGGAAAACATTGACGCGGTGATTTTTGAAGACAGCGAAGACCACCGCGACCCCAACGTCCGTTATTTTTCGGGCCACCCAAGCGACGCCGCCTTAATCATAAACCAATCGGGCGCTTGCGTCTTGATTCCCTGGGACGAAAACCTAGCGCGCCAAAACGCTTTTGTGGACAAGATCGTTCCCTCCACCAGATACGAACGCAACACCTTGCGCGCGATAAAGGCAGTTTTGGGCACGATGAAATTCAAAAGCCAAAAAATCGAAATCAGCCCCGCCACGCCCTACCCCAAATTTTTGGAATGTGTTGACGAGCTTAACGTTTACGACGTTCTCTGCAAGGAAAAAGGCGTCCACTCCTACGCGACAAAAATGCGCCAAACAAAAGACGAATACGAAATCGAGCTTGTAAAAGAAGCGGCGCGCGTCGGAGACCTTATCATCGCCCAAATCGAAAAGCAAATAAAGAGCGGAAAAATAAAGACCGAAACAGATGTGGCCCTCCTGATCGAAAAAGAATGCCGCGCCCACGGCTGCGAAAAAACCGGCTTTGACACTTTGGCGGCAGGCCCCGCGCGAAGCTTTGCCATCCACGCATTTCCCGGATACACGGCCGGCGAATGGCCCGGAAACGGCCTTAGCATTTTGGACTTTGGCGTTGTCTACAAGGGCTACACAAGCGACACTACGCTCACCGTGGCCAAGGGAAAGTTGAGCCCGGAGCAAAAAAAGCTTTTGGACTTGGTTCAAAAGGCCTACAACGAATGCCTTGAACTTTACAAAAAGGACGTTCCCGTAAAGGCCGCCGCCGCCAAGGCCGACGAAATCTTCGCAAAAGCCCACCGCTCCATGCCCCACGGCTTGGGCCACGGAATCGGCCTTGAAATCCACGAAGCTCCCTTTGTCCGCCAGCGCGCCGACCCTGAATGCGTTTTTAAGCCGGGAATGATCGTAACGCTGGAGCCAGGCCTTTACGACCCGGAACTTGGCGGCGTCCGCCTGGAAAACGACGTTCTGATTACAGAAGACGGAAACCAAGTCATCAGCCGCTCAAAAATATTGGTCATTGACTGAGCGCGGATATTGACTAAAAGCGCGATTTCTGTCATAATATACAAACTTGACGGAACTCCGCAAAAAGGAGGTGAAAAACACAATGGCAACAATTTTAGTTGAAGATTCTGAAAATCTTGAAAAAGCGATCAAACGCTTTAAGAGAATGGTAGAAAAAGAAGGCATCATCCGCGAATGGAAAAAGCGCGAGTACTACGAAAAGCCTTCCACAATTTTGAACCGCAAGAACAAGACCTTGGCTCGCAAGCTTATGAAAAAAAACCGCAAGCCGCACGACAGCCGAGCGTCTTACTAAGACAAAAAAAAACCGTCCTTCGCGGACGGTTTTTTTTTGCGCGCCCAGCCTTTTATCTAACAAAAGCCCAAAAAAACACCGAAAATTTAGTATGACTTTCCCCAAAAGGGCCGCGCGCTATTTGGCCGCGCTTTTTTTCTTATTCTTTCTCTTTGCAAGCCAATCTTCGGCTGTGCCAAACGCTCGCGCTAGGGATTTTTCAAACGCAAAAGTCGAATGGAAGGCTTTGGAAAACGCTCCCTTCATTCAAATCGCGGACTACAAGGAAATCCAGCTGACCATCCATTGCGCCAAAATCGACTTGACGGCGCCCGGCCTTACAATCCAAATGCTGCCGCAAAAATCCGCTTCGCAAGAGGCTTGCTATGTTGAGGACTTTTGCAAAAAGAACGGATCGCTTTTGGCCTTTAACACAACCCCCTTTTACGTAATGGACGGCGGCCGCAAAAAAAGGCATGCAACGGCCGGCCTTTGCATAAACCAAGGCCAAGTCAATTCCAGGCCGCTAGGAAGCTATTGCGCCCTAGCCTTTTACGGCTTTGAAGACGGAGCCAAGTTTTCAAGCCGCAAGGCAAAGATTTTCGCGACGCAAACCGACAAAGAAATCAAGGACGCCTATTACGCGGCCGGCGGATTTTGGCAAATCCTAAAGGACAAAAAAATAATTCAGTTTAAGGAATTGCGCGACTCGCGCACAGCCGTCGGCTTGGACAAGGACGGCCAGACACTTTATGTAATCGCGGTCGAAGGCGAAAGCCCCTCAAAAAGCGCGGGACTCAGCTATATGGAATGCGCGGAATTTTTCTTGGCTTTGGGCTGCGAGAACGCGATGGAATTTGACGGCGGCTCTTCAACGCAATTTTGCGTGAACGGAAAGTCCGCCTTGGGCTACAAGAATTACGTTAAAGTTCCGGCTCTTCTTGCGTTTGCTCTGGAACACTAGGCTCTGCGGCGACGGGCTCTTCTGTTTCCAATTCGATGTAATAAAAATCCGAGATTCCGTCTTTTACTTGAATCGTAACGTTCACAATTTTATAACCCTCTCTTTTTATTTGAACGGCGTAACGGCCGGGAACCAAGCCGGTCGCCTTTAAGGGAGTCAAGCCGTGGTATTCGCCGTTAACGTAAAGCGCCGCTTTTGGAACGTTTGTCTTAAAAGTGGCCGAAGTTTGGCCGCTTGGAATTTCCTCAAAGCGTTCCGGCAAAAAAAAGTCGGAAGAAAAATCCGCTTCCTTTGAGCCGACTTCAAAAGCGGCCCTGCCCTCTTCCGCATTCCTTCCGCTTGCGCAAGAAGAAAGGGAAAGAAAGCCCAAAAAGGCGGCAGACAAAAGGATTCCCTTAACAATGTATTTTGATCCAAGCATGCCTTCATTCTATAAGATTAAACGTCTTCTTTCAACAGATTATGTTCGTTAAAACTAAAATAATCGTCCTTTGTGATTATTATGTGGTCCAAGACGCTTATCCCCAAAATGTCCGCCGCCGAGCAAAGGCGCTTGGTTGTTTCCATGTCTTCTTGGCTTGGCGACGCGTTCCCCGACGGATGGTTGTGGGCCAAGATTACCGCGCTGGCTCCGGCTTGAACCGCGTCGTAAAAGACCTCGCGGGGATTTATAATCGCGCTGTTGGAATTTCCCAAAGCGACGATTTTTTGGCTAATTATCTCCCTTGTGCCGGAAAGCGACACCGCTATAAAATGTTCGCTGCTCTTAAAGGCGTACTGCTTTATGAACGGAAGCAAGTCCTGGGGAGCGTTTACCACCGCGTTAAGGTGGGATGCCTTTCTCCTTCCAAACTCAATCGCCGCGGCAATCGCAAGAGCCTTTCCCATTCCTACGCCAGGAATCCTAAGAAAATCGTCAACCAAGCTTTTGCTTGCGGTAAAATCAATCGTGTCCAGCATTTTGTAGGCGATTTCCTCTACGGGCATGGCCTTGGTTCCGCTGCCCAAAATAAGCATCAAAAGCTCGGCGTCGCTTGGGTAATTCATTCCGCGCGCAAAAACCCGCTCGCGCAAATCTAATTTTGTTTTTCCCATGCCTATAAGATAGGAGTTTTTTTAATTATTTTGGCGCAAATTCTGAAAAAAATTAAAAAATTGTCGTTCCGACGTAGGGGGCGCCGTCCAAAATGTTCTTTGTGTTGGCGTTGTTCTTTCCGGCGGAACAAATTACGGTAAGGCCAAGCTCGGCGGCCTTTTTGCTGGCGATCGGGTCAAAAGGAACGTTCTTTCCGGGAACCCATTCGTCGCCGACCATTTTTCTAAAGTCGGCCCAAGAAATGTTGTCCAAGGGCTTTGCGTCGGGATTCTTTCTGGGGTCGTCGGTGTAGACTTTTTCGATGTTGCTAAGGTTGACCACAGTGTCCGCGCCAAATTTTTCGGCAAGCAAAACCGCGTCGTTGTCGCTAGAAAAGCCGGGCTTCCAGCCGCTGGCAACAAGCACCTGTCCCTTAAAGTCAATGTCGGCGGTGGGATTTGTTACAACGTCGTTTTGGCAAAGAGAGCCAAAGGAGGCCTTTAAAAGCTGCGCGTTGATGCGCGTTGCCATTACGCCAATCCAGTCGGCGGCGGAATTTTCAGCTTTGGCGGCAAGCGAGGCGCAAACATCCTTATAGGCGTTTTGATAAACGCGGGCTGGAGCTCCGCCGCCAGCAACCAAAATCAAACGGCGGCTGGAATCTTGGGCCAACCAATCCGAGGCCATTTTTACAAAGGCCGCCAAAAAATCCACGTCAGGCTTGTCAGGCGCGATCATCGATCCGCCAACAGATAAAACTTTTGTCGTCATAATTTACCTCCTTTAGTATATACCCAAGACCGAAGGAACGATCCAATACGAACTGTAGCTTTCGACATCGGCGCTGGACTCTTCCCAAATCGACTGCATGGCAAACGAGCGCGGAATGTTGACAGTCTTGTTGCTAAGCAAAGACTGCTTCATGGCCTTGTAGCTTAAAGAAAAAGCAACGCGCTGAGCGTCAATATTTCCAAAATAAGGCTTTCTGTAAGTTGACTCGCCTTGGAAGGGCTTAAAGTCCATTCCCGCTCCAAGCGCCGCGTCAACCGGAACCCAGCCGTAATCTTCAAGGTAGAACTCGTTCCACCAGTGGTTTCTTGAATGCTTGTCCGCGTCAATCAAAACGCCGCTCAACATTCTGCAAGGAACGCCAGCCGCGCGCAAAAGGGCCGCGTACAAAACGGCAAAGTCGTAGGCGTCGCCCTTCTTTCTTTTTATCAAGTCAAGAGGATCGGCGTCGCCGTGCCGAACCTTTGGCAAAACGCTGTAGTTGGCGACAAAGTAATCAAAGATCAATTCGGCTTGGCGGTAAGGATTTTTTACTTGGAAAATAATCTGCGGAAGCAAATTCAAAACCGCTTTGTCGTTTGAAGGAATTATCTCGTCGGCGCGAGTGTAAGCCTTGTAAAGCATTCTGTCCTTATCCCTAAACGGAATGACGTTGTCCTTCCAAATCTCGCACTCCAAGCCGCAAGAAGTTACTACAAAATTTTGGCGCGCGCCGGCGGAATTCTTTGCGGAAGTTTTGTCAGCGGCGGACACTTGAAAAATAGACGCCCCCCTGTATTCCAAGAGCGCCGGCTCGGGAACGCTTTCGGTAAGGACTGCTTGCGGCTGCCAGGCGAATGTTACGGGACGCGGCAAATGAATCGTCACCGCGGCGTCGCCCGTTCCCTTTATGTTGTAAAAATCCGCTCCCACTTGCAACAAGTAAGTGTGTTGGCTTGACATATGCTTAAGGCCCATGCGGCTTCGCACGGCAAAGGGCTGCAAAGTGGATCGGCCTTCGCTTGTAGCCACAAAAACAGATCCGCTTGTGGCTCCTTCGGGAACGCGAACACGGATTTCGTTCTCGCTCCAATACTCATAGTCATAGTCAGCCTCGCTTGGAGTGACAAAACCTATGTAGGCTTTTCGCTCGGCCTCGACTCCCGTTCCAGCCAAATCAGGAATGTTCTCTTCCCTGTCATTGCTCCTGTAGGTGGTAAAGTAAACGTTTGAGTCTCCCCTGCTTGATCCAAAGTTTCTTCCTGTGATCGCAAGGATTTGGCCCGGCGCGGCTTCTTGAACGGAAAGCTCGCTTATGATCGGAATGCTGAACATGGGGTTTTCGGGCATCTCGATGGGAATCGCCAATTCGTTGGCAAAGAATTCAGGGTTGGATTTTCCTGCGCGGGTGACGACGTAAACCAAGCCGTCTTCGGTGTTGCCAGGAACGATTACCTTAATCAAGTCGTCGTCCCAAGAAACGTAGCCGCTTTCGGTCAAACGGTTTCCGCACAATTCAACGTAACTAAAGCCGCGCGACTGGCCAAAGTTCTGGCCCCGCAAAATCAAAACGTCGCCCGGAGCTCCGACGCTTGGAGCGATTTCGCTCAACACCGGCTTTCGTAAAACCGAGCGCGTAAAAAACAAAAGCAAAGAAACCCCTGCGGCGATCGCCAACACAAAGGCAAAAAACCGCGCAAGGGGAGATTTTCGAAGCGTATAAGAAATAAGGTTCACTTTAAGAAGTCCAAAGTGTCAAGGCGAGCGTTTGAAACGTTTGTCGCAGAAATTGAGTTTAAGCTTGAAAGCTTGGTTACGCTGATTGTCAAACCGTCGTCTTGGTCAGAACTGTCGCTCTTAAGGCTTTCAAAATCGCTGGCCTTTATCGCAAGCGGAGTCTCCGCGTTTTTGCTAAGGGCAACGTTTGTAATTCCACCGTCTACGATAATGTTGTTGTCAGCGATCGCCTTGTTTGGCTTTACCGCGGAAACAGCCAAAACGCTTTCGTCAACGCCCTTAAGGCTTTGGCCGGCCCTCATCTTAACCGGAAGCATAAGGGCAAAGACCGCGGCGGCCGCGGCGGCAATGGGAACAAAGTTTGTGATGCGAACGATGTTCTTGTTGGGCTGAGAGGCGCTTACAACCTTTGAGAAACGCATGCGGCTTTGCAAGCGGTCAAAGCTGGCCGCCTTGAAATCATCCGAAACTTCAATCAAACGGGCGTCCGCCGCAAAGGCCTCGTGAACGGCCTTTAGCTTTGCAAGCTTGGCCTGGCACTTTTGGCAAGAAGCCAAGTGGGCCTCATAGTCCTTGACAAAATTTTGGGGCAATTCGCCGTCGAGATAAATTGAATGAATGTCGTTCTCAGGACAATGAAACATCATCTTCTCCTATAAGCTTAGCAAGTTGTTCTCTCGCTCTAAACACTCTAACTTTTACGTTGCCCTCGGTTATGCCCAAGGCCTTGCCGATTTCCTTATAATTCATATCGGCGTATTCACGCAGAACCAAAACTTCGCGCAGGTTGTCGGGAAGCTTTTGCAAAGCCTCCTTTGCCTTTTCTATCGTTTCCGCGCGCAACGCGTCCGTCTCGCCGCTGGTCACTTGCCTGCGGTCTTCGTAGAACTCCCGCTGCAAGGCTTTTTTTTCGCGGCCCTTGCGCTTGACGTAATTGAGCGACGCGTTTTTTACAACCCGGATAAGCCAGAACGTCGCGTCGTTTATCGTCGGAAACTGCATCGCCTTTTCATTCGCCTTAATGTAGGAATCGTGGACCAAATCTTCCGCGGCTTCTTCTTCGTTCACGATTCTGTATGAAACCTTGAACAGCAAGTTAAAAGTCGCGTCGTAGATTTTTTTGAAGTCCCCTTCATCCGCGGCGTTAAGGGCGCTGGTTTCGCTCTGATTCTCGCTTATATCTTTAACCACAAAAACCCTCAATAGTTACAAAAATTATTGTCTTTTCCATACTACGCCGGAGGGCGTATCGACAATCACGATTCCGCGGGCCGAAAGCTCGTCGCGGATTTTGTCGGCCTTGGCAAAGTCCTTGGCCTTTTTGGCGGCGGTTCGCTCGGCGACCAAAGCGTCGATTTCGGCCGCCTCGGGATCGCCTTCATGGGCGTTCTCGCTTGAAATCTGGGCGCTAGAGGCGTTTTTTAGGCTCTCCTTGGCAGATTCCACCAATTTTAAGCCCAAAACGCTGTCCATCTGCTCCATAAGGGCCAAAGTTTGGTCGGCCGGAACGCCCTCGTCCTTTATGGCCGTCTGTAAAACGCCCAAGGCGGCCGGAGTTCCCAAATCGTTTTCCATCGCCGCGGTGAACTTTCGCAAAGTTTCCTGGGCTTTCTCTCCCAAAGAAGCGGCGGCCTTTCCGCCGGCGGCCTCAAAAACCTTGGCCGCTCTTTTTACCAAAGACGCGCGGGAATTTTTGGCCGAATCCATAGAATTCCAGCTAAAGTTGGCCGGGCTTCTGTAATGCGCTCCCAGCAAGAAATAGCGGTAGTCAAGCGGGTCATAGCCCTTGTCGATCAAAGACTGCAAGGTAAGGAAGTTTCCGCTAGACTTGCTCATCTTTGTGGCGCCCTCGATAACCAAAAAGGCGTTGTGGAGCCAGTAGTTGACCCAAGGGCCTTGCGCCCGGTCTTCCGCGCTAAAGGAGCCTTCAGACTGCGCGATTTCGTTTGTATGGTGCACGGGAACGTGGTCTATTCCGCCGGTGTGGATGTCAAAATGCTTTCCAAGGTACTTCATGCTCATCGCCGAGCACTCAATGTGCCAGCCAGGATAGCCCTTGCCCCAGGGAGAATCCCAAACAAGCGCCTGCTCCTCAAATTTGCTCTTGGTGAACCATAGGACAAAGTCTTGCGGATTCCGCTTGTTTTGGTCGACGACGACGACCTTTCGCTTTCCGGCGCCGGCCTGCAAGTCGTCAAGGTTAAGGTTGGCCAATTTTCCGTAGTCAGGATAGGTGGAAACGTCGTAGTAAAGGTTTCCGCCGGCCATGTAAGTGTGGCCGTTGGCCTCGATCTTTTTTATCAATTCGATCATTTCGGGAACGTGGTCGGTGGCCTTGCAAACCACGTCGGGGCGGAGTATGTTCAAGCGGTCGATGTCGCTAAAAAAGGCGTCCGTGTAGAATTTGGCGATGTCCAAAACCGACTGCTGGCGCTCCTTTGCGGTCTTGAGCATTTTGTCTTCGCCGTCGTCCGCGTCGCCGGTCAAGTGGCCGATGTCGGTGATGTTCATCACGTGCTTTTTTTTGTAGCCAAGAAAGGTCAGCGTGCGGTCAAGCGTGTCCAAAAAGACGTAGGCGCGCAAGTTTCCGATGTGGGCGTAGTTATAAACCGTGGGTCCGCATCCGTAAAAGCCGCAAAAGCCCTGCTGGAGCGGAACAAATTCCTGCAATTTCTTTCCCATCGTGTTGAAAAGTTTTAACGCCATAAAACCTGCCTTGCAAAACGCCGTCGTTTTGGTTATACTGAATTGAATGAATAGTATAGAACAAATCGCCGAGAATTTCAAGTCAAAAAACATCGGCCTTTTTTTTAACGAAGCCCTTTCCTCCCGCTCCTCCTTTAAAATCGGAGGAAAAGCCGCGCTTTTAATCGAACCCGCCGACGCGGACGCGCTGGCCTTTGCCCTTTCGGAGATTAAAAAAAACGCCATCCCCTGCTTTGTCCTTGGAGGCGGAACCAATGTCCTTTTTGACGACTTAGGATTTGACGGAATCGTCGTCTCCACCAAAAGACTGTCGGACATTTCGATTGTCGGAACGGACGGCAAGACCATAATCCGCGCGGCCGCCGGAGCCAGCATGGCGGCCTTGGTGTCATTCGCCGAGCGCGAATCCCTTACAGGCCTAGAAGAATTCGCCGGCCTCCCGGGAACGGTTGGCGGCGCCGTCTACATGAACGCCCGCTGCTTTGAAAAGGAAATCTCAAACGTCGCCGCCACAATCCAATGGCTGGAGCCCGCCCCCCAAGACGGCGCCTTTGCCTTGCGCGAGGCGGCCTTTGCCCCTTCCGACTGGGCATACAAAAAATCGCCCTTTACCGGGACTGGCCGAATCGTCGTCAGCGCCCAATTCGTTCTGCAAAAAGGAAACGCGGAAGAATGCGCCAAACGCGGCGCCGCCTTCATTCAAGCCAGAAAAGACAAGGGGCATTACAAAGCCCCCTGCGCTGGAAGCGTCTTTAAGAACAACCATGCCTTTGGCCGCCCGACAGGAAAAATAATCGACGAACTGGGATTAAAGGGAGAAAAGCGCGGGGGCGCCCAAATCGCGCCCTTCCACGGCAACATTATCATCAACGCAGGCGGCGCCTCGTCGGCCGACGTCCGCGCCCTGATCGACTTGTGCAAAAGCGCCGCGCAAGAAAAGTTCGGCTTTAAGCTGGAAGAAGAGATTGTGGTGGTTTAAGGCCGCCCAGGCTTGAAACGTTCCCCAGTAAAAAAACTCTCTTTTTTTTCCAAAAAATTCGCTTTTTTATTGAATTTTTTTCCATTTTGCGCTAAAATAGATTGATATTATTTAGAGGAAGTTTCGGTGTTACAGCTTTCATTTGTTAATTATAAAAAAGGCGCTGCAATTGTTGTAGAAGGCAAAGCGCAAACTGACAGATTTTTCATCATTCAAGTTGGCCAAGTCCAGTGCGTCAGCGAAGTAAAAATCCCCGGCCAGGAGCAAGTAATCCTTGGCCCCGGCGACTTCGTAGGCGTTATTCCTTGCATGTCCAACCACTTGCAGATTGAAACTGTAATCGCAATGACCGACGTTACCGTAATCGCGGTAATGCGGGACCAATACCCGGAATTGATCGCAAAGAACACACCGGTCGCCATGAAGATCATCCGCACATTCGCCAACAAAATGCGCGTGTTGAACGGCGTTCTTACAAAGCTTACATTGAACAACGTTGCCTCCGAATCGCCTGAACAGCTTTTTAGCGTGGCAAGCTTTTACGACAAGGCCAACCGCCCCGACGTGGCGATTTACGCCTACTACCAATACTTAAAGAATTGTCCCAACGGAGCGAACGCCGAGACAGCAAAGCAGCGCTTTGTGGCCTTAAAGCCAAGGTCTCACGCGGTTTACTTTGAGCCGACAGAAGAGATGACCCGCAAGTATCCCAAGGGAACGATGATTTTCTGCGAAAACCAATCAGGCGCGGACATGTTCATCATCCAGTCGGGAGAAGTTTCAATCAGCAAAGTCGTTGACGGAAACGAAGTCACTCTTGCCGTTCTTAAAAAAGGCGACATGTTCGGCGAAATGGCCTTGTTGGAAAACAAGCCCCGCTCCGCCACGGCAATCGCCCACGAAGAATGCGTTTTGATGGTAGTCAACCGCAAAAACTTTGACATGATGGTAGCGACCCAAGCCCAGCTTATCGCGCGCTTGACCACAACATTGGCCGAACGCCTTTGGGCCTTGCACCGCCAGCTTACAAACAGCCAGATAAAGGAATACTCGCACAAATTGATCGACATGCTTGCCTTGCAGTTGGAAAAAGCCAAGCTCAACATCACAAGCACTCAGGGTTTCCAGACAAACATTTCTGTCCAGGACTTGGTCACAATGTGCGGAATTCCTATGAACCACCAAGCCCAGGCCATCAACGACTTCACAAACTTGGCGCAGCCCAAGATTGTCGGCGGAAAGATTTACGTTTCAAAGCCCAGCGAGATCATCAAGTCCGCGGCCTTCTACCGCTCAAAAGCCTAAGTACCAAACCTAAACTTTGGGCGGCCTTTTTCCGATAATGGAGTTATGAAAAAGGCTTTTTTTCTTTTGACAGCGTTTCTCTCGTTGACGGCGTTTACCGCGGCCGCCGAATCATTGCCTAAAGGTTATGGCGGAGTCGAGTTGGGCATGTCCTTGGACAGCGCCAAGCAGGCCTTAAAAAGCAAGAGCGACTTTGGATACGCCGGCGACCGCGACGTTTCTCTTTTGCCAGGCGACGCCCGAGTCTTGATAGAAACCGATTCCCGCAACATGCAAAAACACGGATTTTTGACCCAGTGCTGGTTCCAGTTTTACCAAGAAAATTTGTATTCCATCATACTCAACCTAAACCCAGAGCGCGTTGACCACTACAGCGTCTACACAGCGCTTGTAAAAAAATACGGCGAGCCCAACGAGTTTAGCCCCGAGCGAAGCGTTTGGAAAAACGACAGCGTAACGATGAGCCTTGAGCGGCCGCTGACCTTAAAGTACACCGACAACAAAACGCTTGAAGACTTGTCTCAAAAATCCTTGGTTCAAAAAAACGGCTGGGAAGTCACTCGCCAAATGTTCTTGGATGAACT
>Ga0256407_10002483_pt1 | contig 35197 bp, 40 predicted proteins | sample RumenRJG_04DNA_FD_193489 | JGI IMG/M metagenome (GOLD analysis project Ga0256407, IMG submission 193489) | Bovine rumen microbial communities from Lethbridge, Alberta, Canada - RJG_04 | ecosystem: Host-associated > Mammals > Digestive system > Stomach > Rumen | place: Canada: Alberta...
TAATTTCATGTCCTTCCCTTTTGATTTCCCTGAGGTCATATGCAAGAAGTGAGGCGACTGGTGTTGCATCAACGTCAACTTCAGCTAAAATGGCCTCAAATGTATCTGCAACCTGTCTTTTGACAAGTTGTGTTGCAAGGTCTTCACTTAACATGTACTCTGCAATGATTCTGGCCTGTTTGACGTCAGGCAATTCCGGAAGGCTGTTTGCAATAGGCTCGATTCTGTCTTGGGTAATCTTGAACAGTGGAATGTCTGTTTCAAGATACATTCTGTTTGCTGTAGGTAAAGGTCTCATGTATTCGGTGTTGCCGTCATCAAGAGCTTTTCTAGTCTCTTCAACAACACCTTCAAGACCTAAGTTTGCTCTTCTTTTAACCTCTTCGAGTGCGGATACTGCAATGTCCTCGTCATGTGCCACAATGATGAATGCATCCTCTTCGCCGATGTTTAAGAACTCTGTGATTTTGTCAACTTCATCCTGTTTGATTCCGTAGGCAGGAAGCTCGTCTGAGTGGAAGATTCCTGCAACTCCACGTTTTTTGGCATAGCTTGCAATTTCAGTACCGAACCTTCTTCCAGGCTGCACTTCACGGCCGATTAAACCGGCATAACCTTTCAATACAACTGCCTTTATGGTTTCAGCGGATTTCAATATCTTGGATTCTGTGTCTTCAAGAAGCTCATCCAGGTCATGGATCTCTTCTAAAACTTCAGCGTTTCTTGCCTGAAGCTCATTTCTGATGTCGATCAATGCCAGTTGCCTTTGAACTTCACGGTTGACTATTTCAGCCATCAGGTCCAAGTCCTGAACACCCTTGATTTCCACACGTGCACCTTCGGCAATGGAAATATTCAGGTCCTGTCTGATTGTACCGAGGCCTCTTTTGACGTTGGTACTTCTCAATATCTGACCGAGCATGTATGCAACTTCCCTTACCTGTTCCGGATGGTGCATTGAAGGGTCGGTTGTGATTTCAGCAAGAGGTATTCCCAAACGGTCCAGTCTGAATTCGGTAAATCCGTCTTTTGTTTCAACCCTTCTTGCTGCGTCCTCTTCAAGACCAAGGCTTTCAATGACGACTTTTCCGTAAGGGGTAAGCAGGTAACCGTCGGTTGCAACCATACCTGTTCTCTGGAAACCTCCGGTGTTACTTCCGTCAATAACCTGTTTTCTCATTGTGTGGAATTCGTCAACTATGTGCATGTTCATGAGGCATGCGATTGTAATACATATGTCCAGTGCCTCTTCATTCAGGCTGTGAGGAGGTTCGTCATCGTTTTCAACAAGGCAGGTGTGCTTTGCAAAGTTCTCGTATTTGAAATTCAATCCTCTGAGTGATTCCTGCAGTGCAGCACGGTCGATTTCTCCAAGCTCTGACTGGGTTGGCCTTAGCTTTCTTTGAACGAGTTCATCAAAATCGTCATCAACAAGTTCTGTTTTACATGGGCAGAACAGCTTGTGCTGACTGTTCAACTGTTGGTGAATCTCAAGTCCCATTTTCAATCCTAATTTTTCATAATCATATTCCATGCTATCACCTTAGTTCAAGAAATCCCTGATTGTGGATTTTTCTTTAAATTCACCTGCAACATTTGTTTGCATAATCTCTTTTACTTTTGCATAATCGTCACTTTGACCTAATGCCCAGCATAATTTCACATATGTTGTTTCGGGGGTCATGTCACGGCCGGATATGACTCCTGCATCAAGAATGTTACGTCCGGTTGAGTAGACGTTCATGTTGACCCTTCCGTAAAGGCACTGTGAGGTCATTATCACAGGGATGTTTTCATCCTGTGCCCTTTTGAATGAGTCAATGAGGTCATTAGGCACATGTCCGAGACCGGTTCCCTCAATTACAAGGCCTTTGTATCCTTTGTCAATGTGATATTCGATAAATTCTTTGGAAATGCCAGGGAAACTTTTGATGAATCCGACTTTCTCTTCAATGCCGGTATTAAGCTCCAATTCATTTTCGCCACGTTTGGTATAGTTGTACTCAGGGTTGATTTCAACATTCTTGTTTTGGATTTTGGCTATTGGCTGAGCGTTTATGCTTCTGAATGTGTCCCTTCTTGAAGTGTGCATTTTCCTGACCTTTGTTCCTTTATGTAAGTATGTGTATTCGTCATTCAGGCTTCCATGCATACAGACGCAAACTTCTGCAATGTCTGATTTTGCAGCGATTACGGAATCGATCAGATTGATGTTGGCATCGCTTGAAGGTCTGTCGGAACTTCTCTGAGCGCCTGTAATGATGATTGGAACAGGAGTCTTAAGCATGAAGCTCAATGCGGCTGAAGTGTAGTGCATTGTGTCTGTACCGTGTGCTATTACAACACCGTCAGAGCCATTTGAAATGTCATTTGCGACTTCCTCTGCAGCCTTAACCCAGTATTCAGGTTTCATGTCTTCACTTAAGATGTTATACAGTGCCTTAACATTGTAGTTGGCATAATCCAATAATTCAGGATTTGCCTTTACCAGATCTGATGCGGTAAAAGCAGGGTGTACCGCTCCTGTCCTGTAATCGATGACGGAGGATACTGTACCTCCTGTTGAAACTATTGAAATGTTCTGTTTGGCATCATCATAGGGAATTTCGGTTTGGCCAAATCCTATTTTTGGCTTTTCACCCTTTTCAATAAGTTCCGCAGTGGTATCTTCGATAGCCACACCAATGTTGTAACCGCTTGATAATTTTATTACAATATATCCGTCGTCCGCATCTTCCGGCCTGTCAAGCAGAATACCGGTATAGGAGATGTCCTGCTTGTTGACTTTGATTTTGTCCCCTATACCTAAACCGTAATTTTCTATATAATTTTTAGCATTTTCTTTATAAGTCATCAAATCACGCTATGAATTGTTTTTTATCCATTCAGCTCCAGCTTCTAGAACTTCAATGTTCACATCAATGACCTTAGGTTTGGATGCAAACATTTCTCTTATTGCATTTTCGTAGGATTCGCGTTTTAAAACATCGCCCAGTTCGGTTAATGCTCCTAAAAGTGCAGTGTTTGCAGTTCTGGCATTGCCGTGTTCCTCTGCAATGTCCACACAAGGCATTGCAATGACCTTAACGTCACGGTCTGTTTCAAACTCTCCTATTTTAGCGTCATAAAGTATTACTCCGCCTTCTTTAACGTCCTGTGAGAACTGCTCTAAAGATGGCTTGTTTAAGGCAATGAGAATGTCAATGTCATCAACAACAGGAGTTCCGATTGTTTCATTGGAAATTACAACAGAACAGTTTGATTTTCCTCCCCTCTGTTCCGGTCCGTAGCTAGGATACCATGAAACATGTTTTCCTTCAGCACATGCGGCCTGAGCGATTGTCAATCCTGCACTCAATACTCCCTGACCGCCGAATCCGGAAACCTTGATGCTTACAGGTTCCATCTCATCATCGACATATCCTGTTCCTTCGCCTCTGTTAACATTGAATATCTTGTCCAGTGATTCGGTTGAAAAGTCACTGGCAGGTCTTTTGACAGGTTCCTTGGTATATAGATTATTCCTGAAGTTTTTGACTGGGAATTCCTTTTCCATCTGTTCCTCAATGAATTTCTGTGCACTTGCAACGTCCTGTTTGAGGTTGGTAGGACAAGGGGATAGTACTTCCACAAATGAATATCCCTTTCCTTCCTTTTGAACTGTCAATGCCTGTTTGATGGCATATTTTGCAAGTCTGATTTTCAATGGATTTGCAAGTGAAACCCTTTCGATGTATACTGGTGCCTTTAATGTGTTGATCAGTTCACACATGTGTGTAGGGTGTCCTGCATAGTCAGGGTCCCTTCCGGTCTGGCATGTAACTGTCTTTTCACCAATAAGGGTAGTTGGTGCCATCTGTCCGCCTGTCATTCCGTAAACTGTGTTGTTTACGAAAAACACTGCTATCTTTTCTCCACGGTTTGCAGCCTGCAGGGTTTCATTCAAACCGATTGAGGCAAGGTCTCCGTCTCCCTGGTAGCTCATGACAATTGCATTGTCTTCAGCTCTGGAAATTCCTGTAGCAACGGCAGGTGCCCTTCCGTGAGCGGTCTGGAAGTTGCCGCAGTTGAAATAGAAATAAGCATATACTGAACATCCAACAGGGGAAATCATAACGCATCTTTCCTGGATTCCAAGTTCGTCCATACATTCCGCAATCAGTTTGTGTAAAATTCCATGTCCACAACCGGCACAGTAGTGGGTAGATTGAATATTTGTTCCTTTTCTGGGATATTCTTCTAAAAGGGATTGTGGATTTCTACGTACCTGTAATTCATAATCTTTATTTTCCTTATCACTCATTTTTCCACATCCTCTAATCAATTATATTTGGACTGGCCTTTTCCTTACTTCTTTCGGATAGGTCTATGTCTTCATCGTCAATGCCTGCTATCTCATAAATCTTAGCAAGTACATGTTTTAGTTCAATCAGGTTTCCGCCCATTCTGTTGACCAGATGAGTGTCATCTTTTCTGAGTGCTGCAAACTGCACATCAGCCAAGAGTTGGCCATTGCTCATTTCAACTGAAATGAAGCTCACTCCTTTATCTGCCAATTCTTTCACTCTGTCAACAGGGAAAGGTGATAATGTGATAGGTCTTAAAAGTCCGACTTTCAAGCCTTTCTCACGGCTTTTGTCAACAGCGGATCTTGCAATTCTTGAACTGATGCCGAATGATACCAGAACGATATCTGCATCATCAACCTGATATTCGTCATAGATTACCTCTTCAGCTTCGATTTGTGCATATTTTTCCTGAAGCTTGAAGTTGAAGTCTTCCAAGTCGTTAAAGTCATTATAAATTGAAGTAATGAGATTGTCCATGGTTTCTGCATTACCTTTCACTGCCCAAGGCTTGTCGTTTTTAGGTTCGATTGCCTTTTCCGGAAACACTAAAGGTTCTGCCATCTGGCCTAGGGTACCGTCGGCTAAAACCACAACAGGATTTCTCCATTTGTCTGCAAGTTCAAAGGCTTTCATGGTCAGGTCGCACATTTCCTGCACGCTGTTTGGAGCAAGAACTATGTTTTTGTAGTTTCCGTGACCTCCGCCTTTTACGACCTGGTTGTAGTCTCCCTGTTCAGGTCCGATGTTTCCAAGTCCAGGTCCTGCCCTCATGATGTCCACAATCACTGCAGGAAGTTCAGCTCCCGCAAGGAATGTGAATCCTTCCTGCATTAGGCTGATTCCAGGTCCGGATGATGAGGTCATTACTCTGTGGCCGGTTCCTGATGCACCATAAACCATATTGATTGATGCCTCTTCACTTTCAGCCTGCACGAAGTTTCTTCCAACCATAGGGAAGTATTTTGAAGCTTCATGCAAGATTTCACTTGCAGGGGTAATTGGATATCCGAAAAAACAGTCGCATCCTGCATACATTGCGCCGATGACAACTGCAGTATTTCCTTTTACCATCTGATTGCTCATTTATTTCCCTCCTGCTTTGGCCTTAATCATTTTGGCCACTGAATCGTTTACTATCTTTTTATACTGATGTACTTCCAGCGCCAGTGGTTCAGGGCATGTAAAGTAGCAGTCCTTACATCCTGTACATCCATTGCCGCTGTAATAAGCAAATTGATATCCTGCGTTGTTCATGTCTTGTGAAAGTAATATTGCATTTTGAGGACATCCGACTATACATCTCATACAGCCTTTGCATATTTCCTTATTTATAACTGGATAAGATATCTCTTCTGTCATTTATATCATCTGAATTTATTTATTGTAATCTTTCTCTCTGATTTCAACCCTTCTTGTTTTACCGCTGATGGTTTCGGGAAGTTCATCCACATATTCAACCATTCTTGGATATTTATAAGGGGCTGTTACTCTTTTAACATGATTTTGAATGTCTTTTGTAAGTGAATCTGATGGTTCAAAGCCAGGCTGCAAGACAATGCTTGCCTTTACGATTTGGCCTCTGATTTCATCAGGATAACCGGTAATTGCACAGTTTTGAACAGCTTCGTGAGATAAAACTGCACTTTCAACTTCGTACGGTCCTATACGATATCCTGAAGATTTGATTATGTCATCGTTTCTTCCGACAAAGTGGACGTATCCCTCTTCATCAACCCATGCGGTATCTCCGCAGTGGTAGTATCCGTGATGGATCTGCTTTCTGTATTTTTCATCATCATTCACATAATCTTTAAATAATCCAGGATTTGGGCCGTCCTGTAATTTGAAACAGAGTTCTCCTTCATCTCCGATTTCCACTCTTTCATGGTTTTCATCGAGCAGTCTTAAATCAAATAGTGGTGAAGGCTTTCCAATGGAACCCACTTTTGCGTCCAGCCAGATGAATGTTCCGATTGAGAGGGTTGTTTCGGTTTGTCCAAACCCTTCCTTGATTCTCAATCCTGAAATGTCATAGAATCTGTCTGATACTTCAGGAGGAAGAGGCTCTCCTGCTGTGGTTACATAAGTGAAATTTGAAAAGTCATAACCCTGGATATTCTCTTTAATCAGGAATCTGTAAACTGTTGGTGGGGCACAGAAGGTATTGACCTTATATTTGATTACATTTTCAAGCAGTTTTATTCCGTTAAACCTGTCGTAATCATAAATGAATATTCCGGTTCCTGCAATCCATTGTCCATAGATGTTTCCCCATACTGCCTTACCCCATCCGGTATCTGCCGCACTGTGGTGGATTCCGTCCTCTACAACATTGTGCCAGTATTTGGCGGTTGGGATGTGGCCTAATGAGTAGGTGTGCTTATGTGAAACCATTTTTGGAAGGCCGCTTGTTCCTGATGTGAAATAGATTAGGAATATCTCTTCGGCATAGGTTTTATCCTCGCCGGTAGGCCTTTCAAATATAGGGCTTTGTTCTTTAATTGCCTCATTGAAATTTGTCCAACCTTCTCTGTTGGTTTCAATAACCACTTTTTTCAATTCATAGTCAAGGGTTTTTTCAGCTTCCTCATAATCCGGAAGCAGGGAATCCTCCTCGATTGAAACGACCATTTTAACGTTTGCCTCTTTTAATCTGAAGTCAATGTCATGAAGTTTCAGCATATGTGTGCCCGGAATTGGTATTGCACCGATTTTATGCAATGCAACCATGCAGAACCACCATTCATATCTGTTTTTTAAGGTAAGCATTACGCAGTCGCCTTTTTTAATTCCTAAACTTTTAAAGAGGTTTGCCGCTCTGTTTGAATATTCCTTCATTTCCTTGAATGTGAAGGTGTGCTCCTCATCATGGTCATTGACCCAGATTAAGGCTATCTTTTCAGGGTCTATTTCGGCGTATTTGTCCACAACGTCAAATCCGAAGTTGTAGTCGTCATTATATTTCAGTTTAAAGTTTTCGTGAAAATCTTCATAAGAGTCAAAGTCGACTCTCTCTACAAAATCTCCTATTAATGAGCTCATTTAATTATCTCCTAATAAATATTATATGATTACTGCTAAGAACTTAGCCGGTTTATCGTTAAGCGCTACCATTGCGTGTCTGTGTGTTGAATCAAAGAAGATGCAGTCTCCTTCGTTCAGTACGATTTCGTTGTTGTGTATATAAATTTTTAAGGAACCCTCAAGGACATAGTTGAATTCCTGACCGGGGTGTGAGTTAAGTGAAGGTGCAGGGTTCTTTTTGGGATCGACCACCACAAGGAATGTTTCGGCCTTTTTGTGAATGAAGTTGGAGCATAGGTTTTCGTGGGTATACTCTTTGCTTCTGTCGACTGAAACTCCCTTGTTTGCACGGGTGATGTCGAATATGTTCATTCTGCTTTCTTCACCGGTTAATAATAATCCTAAATCAACTTTAAATATGTGTGCAAGTTCATATAAGAAACTTGCCGGAATGTCAATTTCAGCATTTTCATATTGGATGTAGGTTTCTTCTGTAATGTTCAATTCTTGCGCGATTTCTTTAATAGTAATGTCTGACAGTTCTCTCAATTCTCTAATTCTATTTCCAATATCTATGTTGTATTCATTCATTCATAAACACCTATTTTTTCATTGATTCTTTTTACTATAATAATATATATTATAATATTATATGTTTTGGATTTAACTTTATATAAACCTTTTTAAAAATCATGATAATTCGTTATAAATTTTCTAAACAAAAAATTTTGTTTTTAATTTTTAGCTGAAAATATGGGAAAGTTTTAAATACTTCGAACGTTTAACTTTAATGTAATCATTTAAAGGAGAAAAATCAAATGACATCTAATGAGATAGGAACTGACATTATTTTCAAAAAGCAGTTAGGATTAAACCTTGAGATTGACCAGAAATATGTCGGTTTAAAAATGAAGGAGAATAATATTTTATCTTTTAATTTCAGAGTTCCTGGAGCTTTGAAAGATGAGGTTGAAGCTTATTTTAGACGATTCAAATTAGGCGAACCGATTCTTGTAGATATTGGTGGGACTGGTGATATTAAATGTGATTTTAAAGGAATTTCTCCAGTCTTAAAAAATAAGGATGAAATGGACCAGTATTTCCTGTCTGCCACCTTACAGGAAGACAAGCAGTATGATCCTCTTGAAGAGGAAAAATGTGAAACCTGCAGCGGATGCGGTTTCCACTAACCAATTCTTTTTTTAACTATGCTGTTTTTTAAGCTGTTTAGATTCTTTAATTATATATTTTATTAGATAAACGGTTCCGATTATTGAAAGGATTGTGCATGGTACGATCCATGGCATTTGAGTCATCAACACATCCAAACCGCTGACATTAAGAAGTGTTGCGGTTAAATTATTTAGGAAGTGCACGCTCATTGGAATCAGGATATTGTCTGTTTTTGTGTATAGTATGCACATGCAGATTCCGAATAGGATTGCACTGGTTATTCCTCCGAATTCGTGGCCAAGACCGAATATGACTGATGATATTATCATTGCAGGAATGATTCCGGTTCTGATTTTCAGTCGGTTGAACAGCACTCCTCTGAAAACCAATTCTTCAACAATAGGGGCAAAGATTATGGCGCCGATTGCATCAAGAATAACAACACTTGAATCAATATCAACGGTGTCAATGCCTGTGGAAATCCAGGTGGGGTCATTTAGGCTTGTCATGATGTCTATTGAGGAAATCAAAAAGGTAAATAGGAATGCAAACAATAGATTTATTGCAAAAACATAAAGCAGTTCTTTTCGATTATTCTCTTCAAATATGTTCTCAATATTTTGGTCAAGGCCTCTTGTTCCTCGGAGTGCCCACACAAACATCAGGGCTCCAATCAAAAAGAGAACTATAAAGAACAGCTCGTCTGACTCAGAAATTTCTGGAAAGATGACTGTCAATATTCCGGTTATGATTGCGGTTATGATTATTCCTACAATCAGGTCCCTTATTCTTATTGTTCTTAGGCGAACATTGAAATCTGTAACTCTTTTATCCAACTTTTGACTTCCTATAGAATGGTTTTGAACCAGTTTATGGTTTCTGTAAGTTGTGATTCGAATTCATCGGAATTAATTTTCAGGCCGATTTTTTCCATGTTGCTGATGTCTGCCAGGGAGTGTTTGATGTCTCCTAATCTTTTAGGCAAATATTTAGGTTCCAAATCACTGCCTAAGGTATCTTTAATGATTTCATATAGTCTGTTGACGGTCAGCTTTTTGCCGGATGCAACATTGATGATGCCATTGTAATCGACTTCACAGGCTGCAATATTTGCTTTCACTACATCTTCAACATAGACAAAGTCCCTGGTTTGCTCACCGTCCCCATAGATTTCAGCCTGTTTGCCTTCAAGAAGTGCGCTGATGAAATGAGGTATCACTGAGGCATATTGGGAATTCTTGTCCTGTTTCGGTCCGAAGACATTGAAGTATCTTAATGCAGTATAATTCAGGCCATATATTTCATAAAATGATTTCAGGTATAATTCGCAGCCTGCCTTTGATGCAGCATATGGGGATTTTGGCATTGGGATTTCTGTTTCTTTTAAAGGCATATTTCTGTTTTCCCCGTAAACGGCAGATGATGATGAAAACACTATTTTTTTCACATCGTTATCTGCAGCTGATTTTAAAAGTTTTACGGTTGCATTAAGGTTTATCTCATTGCATTCTTTGGGTCTTTCGACACTCAATGGAACACTTGCCATTGCCGCAAGATGGAAAATGTAATCAATATCTGAAGTTATGTCATCAAAATTAGTATTGCATATGTCTCCATTGATAAAATTTAAATTCTCATGTTCAGGGGCTTTTAAATTTTTAATGTTACCTGTGGAAAGATTATCAATAATGGTGATGTTGTTATCGTCCATTAACTCATTAGCAATATGAGAACCGATAAATCCTGCTCCACCAGTAATTAAAATGTTTTTATTTTTCATTAAGCCACCATTAATTAATTTAAATTATAATTAAGCAATTAATATTATTTTTAAGTAACAATATTTATATATTTTTATATGTATATTATTAAAGTAAGAGGAGTCTAATAATATGTTTGATTTGGTGTTTGATACCATATATTTTGCTTCGTTTAGTAACTTTTATGGGCTAAGCAATTTAAGTTTATCTTCATTTGATATTTTATTAGCTTATGTTGTAGCTATTGTTTGCTCTATCATTGTAGCTTTAGTTTTAAGGCTGCCTTTACTTCCTAGCAAACCATATAGGTATTCTTTTGATGTTAGTGCATTATATCCGACTCCAATAATTGCTATTGGTATTCTTTCAATATTTCTTGTTTTAAATTATACTTTCATGTATAACGGATTAGTTCTAGCAGTTGTTATTGGTGTTTTATCAGCATTATTTGTGAAATATTTATTTGATTTCGTATTTCCAAAACCTCTGGATGAAAATGCAGGAGAGGATATAAATGAATGAGGTAATTGGAATAATAATTGCCGCAATTCTTTGTTGGTTGAATTTTGTAATTGTGGATACATATTTCGGACTTCCCGAGCAGCCTGGCGTTAAAGGTGCCAGAATAATTGGTAAAGATGTCGAAAAAAGAGGGGGAGATATTGCTGGCGGATTTTTCCAAGGAAACATTTTATGTTCTCCGGATGCTTCTGCCGGTACATTAATGGCTTCTATTGGATACTTGCTTTTAGGAATTCCTGGCGGAATAATTGCAGCATTCCTGGTATTTATTGGAAATAGGTTATGTGCCGATCCGGGATATGCTGGAACTACAGGATGTTTGACAGCCACTGCAATAATATTTTTAGCATCTTTCATAGGTTTGACACCTGAAATGTTCATTGTTGGGATGGTCATAGCCATATTTACAGTCATGGGCATTGATCAGGCAAAAATGTCTGTAGTTTTAGGAAAAATAGCCAAAAAATTCAATAGGCATGCTAGAGAGTGATTATATGTATGTTGAAATTATAGGTATTATAGTCATATTCGTAGCATTAAGGGCTTTAATTACAAAAAACAGAGCTGAAAGACTATTATATTTAAATGTCATTGGTTTTGGAGTTTCTGCAATCATTGCATTGGTAATTAATACTCCATTTGCTCTTATTGTTGCTGTAGCGTTCTTCATCTGTTCAACAATCAGTGCTAATGCTATTGCTTATACATTAAATAGACTAAATGATGAAATATTGCTGGAGGAATGAAAATGGAATTTCTCGTATCAATAATTGCAATAGCTTTGATGGTCATTGGGGCATTTGGCGTCATATTTATGAAAAAACCATTAGACAAGATTATAATGTTTGATATAATGGATGCCGGATTTGTTCTGGTTGTTGTACTGTTCAAATATTTGGATGTTGCATTGTTTGCGGCATTGGCAGGTCCATTGTCAACTTTAGTATTCATTTTATCCATTGTGAAAATTAAGGAAATCAGAACCGATAAGATTGCAAGTGGTGAGGCCAATGATTAGCGTTTCATTGTTTTTCTATTTCGGAATATTTTTGGCAATTGTGGGAAGTATTGCCACCGCTTGGGGTCCGGGAGTCAGTGACCCTGTTGTCAGGACATTCAATACAGAAATCGCTTCAATAGGTGTCTGTCTGGTCTTATTATGTTACAATCATGTTCTGGCATTGCTGACATTGCTTGCAACAACTGTTATTATCACATTGATTTTATTCAGAGCAATCATTCGCTTAGAAGAAATGGGGGCAGATGTATGAGGATTGGAGCATTATGGAACAAATTGGCAAAGCCTAAAAATATTCCACGCCTTTTTGCATTTAGCCTTGGAATAATTTTGATAATCGGTCTGATAGTGCCTCTGGCATTGAATCCGGACCAATTGTATGTCAGGCCTGCTCCTCAGGAGCAGGTTGATGAAGGTTTGGCAATTGCACCTTATGACAGGGGTGGAGTGCCTTTAAAAGAGCCAGGTAATATTGACCCTCAATATCCTGAAAATGCAGAGAGCTTGGGTATGATTACGGGTTATATGTCACCGCTGGCGGAATTTGTCTCTTCGATTTCACCTTACTTCGGTACATCAATATATTCATCTCCGGGAGGACTTATAGATGAAATACTGTACTATACAAGGGGTTTCGATACCATACTTGAATCCAGTATCCTTATGATGTCATTCATCATCGCTTCATGGTTGTCCATCAATTATACCATGAACAGGAAAAATGATGAAGATGAAATCAAAAAAGATGTGAAAAAGGCTATTGATGATTCAAACAGGGTGGCCAGTCATGTCAAGGCAAATGACGCTAAGGCAAGAGCTAAACAGCTGAGGAGGGATAACTGATGTTTGTTCCTCAGGCGTTCATTAGCATGTATCTGCCGGCAATCTACGCTGGTTTGATAGTTGGTTTTATAGGAACCATGGCAATTGCAATAAACAGGAGGGAATTGCATATTCTCATACTGACAGATATTGTCGGCCTTGCCATGATATTTGTCGTTTCTGCGGTTGGAACCGACTTGGCTGAAGCATTGATTTTGCCTGGTCTGGTAGTTGAGCTGGCTGAAACCTTGGCAATTTCTGAAATTCTGATTACAAGGGAAATGCGTAAAATTGAACAGGACCCAAGAGCCAATTTGGCCAAGTCTTCTTCAATTTTCCCACAGGCATTCTCTCTGGACATGGAAATCATGACCACTGCACCTAATTTCATTGCATTGGTCCTGATTGGTTATGGAATATTCCTCACTGGTTTTACTGGAGGAGCAGTAGCTGGTGGAGGAATTGTATTGTATGCATTATCTAAAAAAGCAAGAGGACTTCCGGTATTGATGTTGGATGGCATTGCCGGTGTTTCCGGTATTGCATGGTGTTTATGGATAATAGGATTCCTGTTGTTCTTCGTAGCCCCTCAATATTGGTTATTAAGTTTATTCTTAGCTGCATGTGGATTATTATTAAAAGTAGCTTCCAAAGTAGGCTTGATCGGTCTGCTTATGAGAGAGGATATCGATAACGAGTAGGTGAGAAAATGGATTTCGTTACACTTGGAGGAAATTTGCTTGGAACAATCCAGCTTGGAGACATTGTATTGTACCTGACTCCATTCAGCTTGTTCCTGTTTGCGGTTTTACTTGGATTTACAGTATTGATCGGTTTAAGCAAACCTGAAACTCAAGTCGAAGCTACTATGCATTATCTGAATAATACTGAAGTTAAGGTAGGTCAAAAAGAGCTTAAGCAAAGAAGATTTTTAGCAGTGATATGTGGTATTGCCTCTGCTGGAGCTATGATTACAGGCGATCTGTTCAACTTCACACTGTTCATGGCTTTGGTGGGTATCCTGAATATAGGTATCGTATCTGCTGTAAAACAGACCAGCGTATTGGATTCCGCATTCAATTATGGTCTGATTGCCATGATGTGCAGTTTGCCTTTGTTTGGTGGGGCAGCCATTATACTTGCAGCGACAGGCACATTGTCACTTGCAGTACTGTCCCAAATGCCTGCAAGTCCGATGGTGGTATTAGGAGCAGTGCTGATGTTGCTGGGTATTTTGGGCGAAAGCGGAGTAGCGCCTTTCTTTGCAAGTAAAGCGGAAATGTTCAGAACCGCAGGATCTCCATATATTGTTATTATTCACTTAAGTTCATTGTTTATTATTGTAAGAGCTGTTGAAATATTATTATTGGTATTGTGGTAGTGGGAGTATGGTAAATCAAAAAATTACATGTATCATATTATTGGTTTTATCAACATTGGCTATTCTTGCATGTCTGGTTATCAACTTTGAGGCATGGATAGTCTATGCTGTAGCCATATTTGGTATTCCAACATGGATTTTATCTCTTGGATTATTGACTATGGCCAAGCCAAAACCTGAAGATGTAGAAGAAAGAGTGAAGGAGCCATTCACTGGGTATTAAAGTGGTATTATGAATTTGATGGCAGAAATATTGATTCAAGTTATTATTGCATTCCTGGCAGGAAGCCTGCTTTTAGGTTTGCACAGAAAAGTGATGGCACGTGTACAGAAACGTCCGGGGCCGCCTATTGTCCAGCAGCTTATACACTCTTTGAAATTCTTCTTTAAGGAAACTGCATTTCCAAAAACGGTGTCAAAAGTATTTTATATTGGAATCGTATTTATCCTGGCATTGATTTGGGTTGTTGGGGTAATTGTAGGCCCTGTAGCCAAGGATTCCCTATTGATATTGTTTGGCGTTTATGCTGTTTACAAGATTGTTGAGCATAACTCCGGTTCAAGTTCCGGTTCTCCATACGGTAAGCTGAGTTGTGTGAGGGCAGTGCTTTCAGCGGCAACCGAGCTTCCATTGTTTGCGGCAATAGTGTTCGTTTACATGGTGACCGGCACAATGAATATTGGGGAAATCATTACATACCAGTCAGTGCATGGTCCGCTGATATATTCAATTCCGCTTGCAGCCTTGATGTTTTTTATGTTAATACTTACTAAATCTCCATACTCTCCGTTTGCTATAACAAAGGATAAGGTTTTGATTTCCGGATTTGAAACTGAACACTTCGGATTCCTGAGGGGATTCATGCTGTTTTCAGAGGCTATTGCATGGTATGTGCTGCTTTGGGTGTTCCTGACAATATTCTTCGGTCCTCTGAATGCCGTGGGATATCTGATTGGAATGATTGTGATTTCATTCGTCACAGGATTCATTAATGCGACAACCCCATTGTTAAGTCCGAATCATTCAGTAATGACTCAAATTACCATAGGAGCAATATGCTTTGCAGGAACTGCATTGATGATATTTACAGGAGTGGTAGCATGAACAGCGAGGATGTGATTGTTTATTTCACAGCATTGGTGGCTATTGGAATAATCGTTGTGGGATTGTTGACTACTGCGCTTCATTCATATCTCATCGCTCCGATAGTTATAATTGGAATTGTCCTTGCGGCCTTTGTATTGCTTTCAAAGGGCAATTTTGCACATAAGATAGAAAGTATAGAGAAAATATGTTTTGTAATAACATTTTTGGCAATAATTTGTTCATTTATATTACTTTATAAACCTATGTAGGAGATATTATGTTAGACTATATGATTTATTTAATTGCATTTGCTGCCGGATCCATTCTTGGTCTGCTTTACAGCTATAAGCAACATGGGGAACCATTTGTTGCCGTAACCAAGTTCAATGTTCCATTTGCTATTGTTTCAATTGCAGGTTGGGTTTTAGGATTTTGTTCAGGAAATGTTATTTTATCAGCAATCGGTTTTCTCCTTGCAGGTTTTGTAATGGGTGAAAGGCCTGGATACGGCAGAAAGGAAACTGCCGTCGGTTTAATTATTGCAATTATTGTATATGTATTATTGAAAAGGCCATTATGTATGATGTGATGGAAATGGATGACGACGCTAAATTAGAATTGATGCAAAGAAGAATCGTTAAAAGTTATGCAGTGCAAAGAGATGTCATAGTTCCTCTTTCTGAGGAATTTGACTGTACTGTTGAAGAGCTGGAAGAGGTTTTCTTCCATTTGTTTGACATGTCATCTCTTCAGGCATTACATGCAACATTCGAATCGGCTCAGGACATCTGCCTATACCAGAAGTTCAATGCTGATTTAAGATTATGTTGGTTTAATGGCACATTGGAGATAATATCTGATGAAGATGCAAAAAACCTTAAAATGAAATTGGTTAATGAAGTTAAAAACGGCAAATCTTATGAAGATGCCTTAAAGGAAGGACAATTAGAATTATTTGAATTGTTAAAAAAAGAAGCAAAATATTGATGTTTATTTAATTATTAGATAAAAGAGGGAGTACAATGTTGGATGCTATTAAGGATGTTGTGAGAAAAAGCTCAATTCACGTCTGCATAGTCAATTGCGGAGGATGCAATGGCTGTGATGTGGAATGTGTTGCGCTTCTGTCTCCAAGATATGATCTGGAGCAGTTCGGTATTTATGTTCACAACAATCCTCGTGAAGCTGATGTTCTATTGTTGACCGGTGCCGTAACCGAACAATGGAAAGACAATTTAAAAAGAATTTATGATAAGGCTCCTGAACCAAAAATAGCCGTAGCTGTTGGAAACTGCCCGATATCAGGGGATGTATTTGCCCAGGAAGGAGGTCATGTAAATGCGCCCGCATCTAATTTCATCCCTGTTGCAGCAGAAATTCCGGGATGTCCGCCAAGACCGAATGAAATATTGGAAGCGATTTTGGCTGTCGGACCTCAAGCTATTGCTGACAGAGGGAGGGAACAAAAATGATAGTGCCTATTGGTCCAATTCACCCGGCTTTAAAGGAACCCATCAGATTGAAACTGCAGACTGAAGGCGAAAGGGTAGTTAAGGCAGAAATTGAATATGGCTATGTTCATAGGGGAATTGAAAAGATTATAGAAGGAAAAACTTGGCAGAAAGGAATTTATCTTTCAGAACGTGTATGTGGTATCTGTTCATATGAACACACGCAGACATTTGCGGAAACCATTGAAGCCATTTCTGATGTGGATGTTCCTCCAAGGGCTCAATTCTTAAGGGTTATAGCAAACGAGCTTGACAGAATCCAAAGTCATTTTCTTGCAAATTCCACATTTTTCAAGTCAATGGATCACGAAACCCTGTTCATGCATATGCTGGAATTGAGGGAATATGCAATGGATTCAATTGAACTCTTAACCGGAAACAGAGTCAATATGGGTTGGAACGTTGTTGGAGGCGTTAAGATGGATGCAGATGAGCGCCACTTCGAACCTATACTTGAAAACCTGAAAAAAATTGAGGAACGCTTTGAGATGGTTCGCTCATTATTTGCAGAAGGTCCTGCACTGGCTTTAAGATGCAAGGGCATCGGATACATGTCCAAAAAAGAGGCAATTAAGGGAAGGTCAGTCGGCCCTATCGGAAGGGCTTCCGGTGTAAAGGAAGATTACCGTGTAGGTCACTATACATATGACGATTATTTTGATTTCAAGGTCATAAGAAGAACTGAAGGGGACAATTACGCAAGAACATTAACTAGATATGACGAAATTCCAGAATCAATTAGCCTGGTCAGGCAAGCTATTGAAAACATACCTGATGGTGAAGTCCGTACTCCTGCTGAAATCAAATCAGGTTATGCAATGCGTAGAAATGAGGCTCCCCGTGGTGAAGTAACATACATGATTGAAACCAACGGAAACCTGATAAAGAACATTTCAATCAGGACTCCAAGTATTCCGAATATGGATTCCTGTGCAAAATACATGATTCGTGACGTTCCAACCGTTGCGGATGCGGTATCAACCTATGCATCATGTGACCCTTGTGTGGCATGTGCAGAAAGGGTGGCTATCACAAATGAAGCCGGAAAAACCCTTGTAAAAAGATGGGACGAGGTGATATAGATGTCATCTCTGATGTGGTACATATTTGATTTTGCCCGAAAGGCATGGGCCGATGCATTTGCAAATGCAAAAAATGAACCTGAAATATCTGAAAAGCCCGACAGGTTCAGGGATTTTCCAACAGTGAACAAGAAATATTGTATTGGATGTGGAGCATGTGTGTCTTCATGCCCTTCACCGAATGCGATAAAGCTGATTCGTGATGAGGATTCCGAAAGCGGAGAAGGATTTACCTATCCTGTAATCAAATTGGGCGCATGCATACGCTGCGGCTTTTGTGCTGAAGTTTGCCCAACCGATCCAAAGACACTGGAATGCGGTGAAAATCACCTGCTAATGCCTGAATTCAATATTATTCCATCAAAAAGACAATATCTTGTTGATGATTATTTATGTATCAAATGTAAGAAGTGCCTGAAGCAATGCCCTGTTGATGCAATCAGCGAAATTGACGGAAAGGTTGTTGTGGACCAGCTCAAATGCATCTCCTGCGGCGATTGTGTCGAGGTCTGTCCGGTAAGTGGGGCAATGAAGGCAGTATTTGTTGATAATTTGCAGGACCAAAAGGACCTTATTCTTTTATGTGTCGATTATCTTGAGGAATACATCAATTCCAAGGAAGAGGATTTAAGGTCTCTTGAAAGGAACGGTCTGCTGCAGTATGACGTGCCGTTATCCGATATATGGGACAAGGCATTGAAAATTATTCCCGATGAGGAGGTGGCCATGGAAATCATAACCAATGCGGTTAACAGGCTTAAGGTCAGAATCATCGATTGGGATAAATCAAAATGTAAGAAATGCCAATTATGTATTCCGGACTGTCCGACAGGATGCATTTCATTTGACGAGAAAGAGGATACGATTGTAAGAGATAAGGATAGATGCTTGAGATGCAGTATTTGTTATCAGACATGTCCGTTTTCAGTAATCAAATACTTCATTTCCAAGTTCTCACTGGACGACAGTGAAAACATTCATGTTACTGTAAAGGCATCTAATCTGAATGAGGATATTTTTATGGAGTGAGTGTTATGATTGACAGTTTTACCAAAACACCAAGACCATTGAGGCATGTCGATGTCGATTTCGTCATTGACCAGACCAAATGTGCAGATTGCAGGGATAAGCCATGTCTTGAGTCATGCCCTATCGATGCGGTCTATTTGGATGAAACAGACGGCCTTATAAAATTGAAAAGCACCTGTTTCGGATGTGTGCTGTGCCGTAACGCCTGTCCTTATGATGCGATATCCCTTGATGTCAAGATGGATCCTCCTATTAAGGAAAACGTTCCGAACATCAACACCAAGCTCTGTAAGGCCTGCGGAGCATGCGTTCAGGCATGCAAAAACGGGTCTATTCATATTGTTGCAGACGGAACCCATGAACCTCACAGTGAAATAGACAAGGACACTTGTGTTCGATGCGGATACTGCTTTAGGGTGTGTCCTACAGATGCAATCAAGTATGGTGAGTTGCTTCCTAAAACCGTCAAGGGAGGAAAGGCAGTTGTCATCAACCAGCCTAAATGTATTGGCTGCATGACATGTACAAGGGTGTGCCCGTCAATGGGTGCAATTAACGTAGGCAGAACCAATAAGCTGCCTTATATCAATCCGGGATACTGTGCAAGATGTGAGGAATGTATGCATTCATGTCCTTCAGGGGCAATCAGGTATTCTTCACGTAAAAAGGCATATAAAATGTACAGTGAAATAAAATCATATGATATTGTATCCAGCATCATTGATTATGACGTTAAGAAATTGTCCCTTGATTTGATCAGTCTGAACAAGGTTCTCCAGAAGGTAGGTAATGCAATCGCCTTGGAATTCAATGACCAGAACTTTGAGCATTTCATAGAATGCAAGGTAAATGACATGATGGAAAGGGAGTTAAAAATCAGTCTCAACACCAGCATTGAAATAGACAAGTTCACAAAGCTGGTCGGTTCATATCTGATGGACAGAAACATTGAGGTTTATGAGAAGAAGTGCATTGCCTGCGGTGAATGCTATAATGTATGTCCTGTGGATGCCATTGAACAGAACGGTCCGAACCCAATCAAAATCAATGATAATTGTATATACTGTGGAAAATGTGTTGAAGCTTGTCAATTTGACGCCATCGGCGCTTATGATGATTATTTCTACAGCAAAGATCAGGATTTATATTATGCCAGGTCATTTTTATACAAGCAAAGGCTTGGAGACTTTTCACTTTCAGAGGACAAGTGTCAGGCATGTGCAATCTGTGTCAAGAACTGTCCGGTTGAAGCATTGACACTGACTGATGACGATAAGATTGAATTTGATGGTGAAAAATGTATCTACTGTAGAAATTGTGAGGCAATTTGTCCTTTGGATGCGATTAGAATTGTTAATTTCAGGTGAATCATGTTTGAAAAATCATTTATTACAGATTGTGAAGGTCCGCTGACCTTAAATGATAATGCTTTTGAGATATCAGCCAAATTCATTGAAGACGGTGGGGAACTGTTTAGGATTCTCAGCTTATATGATGATTACTTGGTTGACATTGTCAAAAAGGAAAACTATAAGGCGGGAAATACCTTAAAGTTGATTCTGCCTTTCTTTGTAGTTGAAAAACTCACAAATTCAGATTTCATTGATTTTTCAAAAAACAATATCTATGCAGTCAGCGATTCAAAATTCCTGTTGGAATACTTGAAGGAAGCTATGAATACATACATTGTCAGCACCAGTTACGGCCAATATATTGAAGCGGTCTCTGATTATATGGAAGTTCCTTTTGAAAACACATTTTATACAGATGTTGATATAGATTCCCTGCAACTCAATGATGAAGAAATTCAAAAAGTTAAGGAATTCAAGAAATTGATTTTAGATAATCCTGATGATTATGAGCTGTTTGACGACATTTTCTTCGGCCAAATTGCCAAGATGGGAATTTATGATAAAATCAAAGATATAGAAGTTGTTGGAGGGCAAGGCAAAAAGCTTGCTATCGATAAAATCATTGAAAGGGACGGCATTGACATTGATGAAATCCTATACATCGGCGACAGCATAACCGATGTCGAACCCCTTGAATTTGCCCGCAAGAACAACGGTATCAGCATATCATTCAACGGCAATGAATATCCTTTGAAAGTGGCTGAAATTGCTGTTGTATCACCAAGTGCAGTAACGACTGCTGTAATTGCTAATGTATATGCAGAAAATGATAAGAAAAAGGTTTTAGAATTTATTGAAGATTATAATATTTCACAAGATTTAGAAAAATTATTCGATGACTACAATATTGACGAAAAAATCAGAAACAGGTTTTTCTCAGTGTTTGCCAGTGATTATCCATTAATTCAGACAGTGACTGATGAAAACTTTGAAGATATACTGAAAGTCAGCAAGGAAATGAGAAACAATATTCGTGGTCAGGATATAGGCGGATTAGGTTAGGTGTAAAAATGGATTATGATAAAGTGGAAGACACATTCTTTGAAGCTTTCGAAGGCAAATATGTAAGGGCTCTAATTACAGGGCCTAATGAGGCTATTGTAAAAAGAGCGGCATACGATTCAACTTCAACTCCAAGTGCAGTAATCGGAAGGGTTGAAGGTGGAGTAGAAGGCTTTTTGGATGAGTCACAAACTCCGGATAACAGATTCGGAGCAATTGTGCAATACTGGTTAGGCGGAGATGATGTGGAAAAGTTCGCATTTGAACTTTCTTACAGATTAAGGCAGGACGTATTGGTCAAGCCGTTCACACGTATTTTTGACTACTCCGACAAGGACAGCGATGAATATATTGAAATGATGGACATTGTAGGTCACTGCGGTGACGGATACGAATGGATCGTTGAAGAGTACGGAAGAAAAATGATAAACGTGCCTATTGCAGTGCCTGATTTTCAGATTGAGGAGAAATTCAAAATAAATGACGGAACCATGGGAGGAAACTTCTGGTATCTGTGTGAAACCCCTGAAGCGGTCATAGATGCCGGAGATGCAATCATCGAAGCCATCATGAATGTGGAAGGTGCAACCGCACCATTCGATATCTGTTCAGCGGCTTCAAAGCCTGAAACAAATTTCCCTGAAATCGGTCCGACAACAAATCACTTTTATTGCCCTTCACTTAAAGGACGTTTAGGCGACGAATCTAAAGTTCCTGAAGGGGTTAATTACATTCCTGAAGTTGTAATAAATGCAATCGATGAGGAATCAATGAATAAAGCAGTAAAGGCAGGAATTGATGCTGCCTTGAATTTTGAAGGAGTAATTGGAATATCTGCAGGTAACTTTGACGGCAAACTTGGAGATAAAAATATAAATTTATTGGATATATTGAAGTAAGGTTTTAAAATGGAAATATTTGACAATGACTTGAATGCTGAGGTTATAGGATTTGGAGCATTGAATGTGGACAAGCTCTATTCAGTAGAAAACATTGCCTCAAAGGATGAGGAAAGCTTCATCAAAAGTGAAACTGACACTCCTGGAGGTTCAGCGGCAAATACCATAGTGGGATTGTCTCGCTTAGGATGTTCCACATCAATCATCGGAAAAATAGCTGAAGACGAAGACGGTGATTTGATTGAGTATCATCTAGCAGTTAATGGAGTTTATTCAAATAATCTGATCTATTCGGAAACCGGTTCAACAGGCAAATGTCTGGGCTTTGTTGATGAGAACGGCGAGAGATGCCTCTACATCGACCCGGGGGTCAATGATGAAATTAAAATAGGTGAAATAAATCCTTTAAACATTATGAGATGCAAGATAATGCATTATACTTCATTTGTTGGAGATTCATTCAATGCGCAAATACAATTGCTGGAAAAGCTTAATGATCAGTGCGTATTGAGTTTTGATCCGGGAATGCTGTATGTCCAGAAGGGATTTGATGAGCTAAGGCCTATACTTGAAAGAACCAATATACTTCTGATAAACGAATCTGAATTAAGATTATTATGTAATAATAATGAAAGTCCTTTAAAGGAGCTGGCAATTGGATTTTTGGATTTGGGAATTGAAACCGTTGTTGTTAAAAAGGGTGCAGAAGGAGTGTTTGCAATGAATAACTCATCCGAATGTGAGGTTGAACCGTTCAGATGTGATGTTGTAGACACCACCGGAGCCGGCGACAGTTTCAATAGCGGATTTTTATATTCCTACCTGAAGGGATATGACCTGGAGAAATCCTGCAGAATCGGAAATTGGGTGGCCAGTAAAGCTATCGAAGGATTTGGTATGGAAAAATTCCCAACCCTAAAGGATTTGGAGGATTTTTTTAAAATATAAATTTTATTAAATAAATTATTTAGTTGGTATTAAAATGAATGTATCTTTTATAAAACAGATAAAGGACCTGGAACGTGAAGTTCTTCTGAAATCTGTTGAATTAGATGATGATGGTGATGACTTCCAATTTGAACTGGATGATTTCAGTACAAATGAAGAAATATTTGCTGTTTCACCGAGATGTGTAAGGTGCAATACCTGTGTTGGGGAATGTCCAGTTAATGCAATTGAACCAGCTAATATTTTCAGAATGGCTAAGATAACAGATAAGTGTGTAAAATGTGAAATCTGTATTCAGACCTGTCCGGTTTCAGCAATCAAGCTAATTGACAATTCAATCAGTTATGACCATGAAGACGAACGGGAAGTCATTGAATATAATTTGTCTAATGTCAGTTGTGCTCATAGAGTAATTCGCATGAATGATATTTCAATTGATTATACAGTAGAGGATAACAATTGGGATGATTGTGCAAACTTATGTCCAACAAACGCATTTACCATGGAATTTAAAGAATTCTTTGAGAATTTAGATATGGATTTGGGAATAGAGCTAATCGATGATGAATTATATCCATATATTAATGAAAAGATGTGTATTGGATGTGGAGCCTGTCGCGAAATCTCACTAAATGACTTTGCAGTCAATCTGGATAGGTACATCGGACCTATAATTCACTCCAGATTGATTGAAATTAACCATGAATCTTGCGTAAACTGTTATTTATGTGAAGAGAACTGTCCAACAGGCGCTATAGAGTTAGTGGATGGTGAAGTTGTTCTTGACAATGATAAGTGTATAAGATGCACAGAATGTACAAATCATTGTCCTGTAGGAGCATTGAAACGAGTAGAAATTGAATAAATGGAGGCTGTTTATGAAAGCTAAAGAATTAATGGATAAAGACTTTGTATATTTGAATGCTGATGACAGCGTTATTGACGCTTCAAAAGCTATGGAAAATGTCAGACGTTTTACATGTCCTGTTGTAAATGATAAAAAACAATTGATCGGATGGATTACAGCGTTTGATATTACAAAAGGTTTAAGGGAAGGTAATGAAAAGATTTCAGAAATAATGAGCAGTTGTGAGGAAGTCGCATCAGTTCATGAAGATGATCCTGCAAGAAAGGCGGTAATTTTGACTGCCAACAACAAGTTTGTAACCGTTCCTGTCGTGAATGATGACAATCAGGTGATAGGTATGGTTCGCGCATGTGACATTGTGGAGCTTTTATCAAACCTTTATGACATCAAGGTTGTAAAATTATACAAGGCGATGCAAAACCAGCTTCATGGAGTGACATGGGAAGAGTTGATGGCTGCTTCTGCTTTGGTATCTAAAAAGACAACTGGTAAAAAGATTTCTGCTGAGGAATATGAAGCCAACATCATGAATTCCACTTTTGGAGAAGCCATCTGGGCAACTGGAGGATTAGAAAAATTCTTTGCAGGTCTGATTTCCGTTGGTGAAATGGTGATTGCTCGCAGAGTCGGACGTGCCAAAAAATAAATTATTGTGATAATCCTGTGCGAATTAATGAGTATCAAGACAATCCCTGTACTGTTGTGGAGCCGTGCTGAAAGTAATTTGGCTCATAAATTTGCAGATTTTGGCGCAATAAATTATCATATCTCTCATCAGCTTACGAATGGAATATCTTTAGAAGGAATTTGTCCAAGAGAACATTACATTAACTACTTTCATAAATTATATGACATGAACATCGTAAACGCAAGATTCTTTAAGCATTCGGCTCGGAAGTTCCTGGAAAAATACAAAAAATGTATTTTAAAACTTCATCCTAAGGCATCCTTATATGAGGACCTTGAAAGAACTCCTGACTGATTCTGTGGCACTGGGAAAATATTCACAAATCAGCAGAGTTCTATAAACTCTTTTTTACCATTTTAATCCTAAACCAAATGGTTTTTCTAATTTTCATTAATTATTTATATTCACTTATACAAAATTCATTATAGCTAGGTGAATTTATGCTAAGTAAAAAGATACTTTTTTTAATATTACTGGTTTTCATATGCTTTAATATTGCAGCGGTATCTGCCAATGACTTAAACTCAACAGATGATTTGAAATTGAATAATGAGAGTGCAATTGAATTGGAAGATGAAACTGCTGTTTTAAATGATGGCAATGGTTCTGATGATGATGTTACTGTGGAAAAGACCACTCCTTCAATCACAATCAGTTCCGATAATGTCAAAAGCAAGGATACATTGGAAATCTATCTTAAAAATTCAACCGGAAGTCCTTTGAAGTCAAAAGCATTCACTGCAGTTATTAACAATAAGGAATATTCACTTAAAACCAACTTGGAAGGATATTCGAAAATAAACATTGACTTGCCTGCAAAGACTTATAGATTGGATGTAGTTTTCAATGGGGATGATGAGTATAACAATGTCTCCAAGACATTCAATATTATAGTATCAAAATTGAATACCAAGTTCACCGAATCTGCAAATTTTATCTTGAAGAACAGTTATTTGTATTTAACTTTAACTGACAGCAACGGCAATCCGGTTTCAGGAAAAAAGGTAACCATAAAAGTCAACGGCAAAAAATATACTCGTAAAACAAATTCAAACGGAAAGGTTTCAGTAAAAATCAAATCTTCAAAGTCTAAAAATTCAGTTAAAGCTAGTTTTGGCGGAGATAATCAGTTCAAGTCCTCTTCTAAAAAATTCAACGTTTATGTGATAAAAAAATCACTTTCAATCAATATTGCCAATTCCAAATTTCTCACAAACGGTTTCATAAGGGTTTACCTGAAATCTTCCGGCAAGGCATTGTCCAAAAAAAGGGTGACCGTGTATGTTGGAGGTAAGAAATTCGCTCTTAAGACCAGTTCAGAGGGTATTGTGGTCTTCAAGCCGATGGTTAATGAAGGTCATTATACGGTTAAGGCCAAATATGGCAAATATTACTCAGCCAAGTATCTCAAATGTTACGAAGGCAATGTAAAGGACCCTTTAAGGGAAAACATTACCTATAAGAATGGAAAACCTGACATTGACCTCATGCCCGGAAATTATGTGATGGGTGATGGAAATGCCAAATACACCCTTAAGAAATCACAGTATCGTGAAGTCTTGAAAAGGGATAGCTATTGTCTGTTTTTATTTAATAAGTTGACTAAATATACGTTTTTTAAAACAAAGTCCCATCCTAAGCTATACCATATAATCAAACGTGAAAAGTGGAATGTCATCGAAAGGGCAATCAATGCCAAAATGGTCAAGAAGAACAAGGCTGGCTATTGGCCGGGCAAGATATCAGTTTCGCTTAAGGGCAAATCATATAAATATCCTCTGGTGAGGGATGCCCAGGATAACGGCCATACCTGCGGTCCGACTTCATGCAGCATGTGCAGCCAGGCACTGAAAAATTATGTCTGTGAAAGATACCTTGCAAAGCTATCCAAAACTGACCGTTACGGAACCAGCTGCGATGCCATGATCAAGGCATTGAAGAAGAATAATTTCGTTGCCACATATTTCTACAAATCCTCATTTGGAAAGGCATTGAATGAAGTCAAAAAGGGCGGTGCAGCTTTGATTTTCCACGCATATAATCATTACGTAAGCATTTTGGACATCAGCAAGAACGGCAAGAAGGTTTTGGTAAGCAATTCCTATGGAACTTATGACAATATTCCTACTGGATGGGTAAAGGTCAGCTATATGAAAAAGAAATTCTCCAACATTGATGAAAGCCTGATTGTCAAACTGAATTATAAATTGTCCGATTCAATGATAAACAGTATTGGCTGTTACTATACAAGCATGGGGAAAAATTGGGTTGCTCAGAATACCCACCAGTCAATCGGAAGGGTGTAATGGGTTTTTTGTTATCTGTTTTGATAATTTTTCAGAAAGTATTTAAAAGGTGATAATATGAGATGTCCTGTTTGTGGAGCATGGGTTGAAGAAGGAGAAGAATACTGTCCGAGTTGTGGATATGATGTCTATTGTATTGATGAGGATGACAATTTTTAGGGTGGTAAAAAAATGAACTGCCCTATATATTGATTTTGGATTGATTCTAGTGAGCCATTTTGTCCGAAATGTGGATGTGACTGGTTCTGATGATGATTATTTATTGACATAAAATTTTTATAGTATTTTTTCATTAAATTATAATATGAGCAGGCAGGCCTATGTTAACAAGGATATTCCAATAACTCAAATTCGCCGTGTAAAACGTGATTTGCAGAAATTTGTTGAGTTATATGAGAAAGTGACCTTTATAGAAGAGTTATATTGTGATGAAACTGTCAAATCTGCAATGGAACGTAGGGGAAAAACTCCCCAAACAGGTTATAAATGGTTGAAATCATGGAATGATGAGGGTTTCGATGGTCTGTTTAGAAAGGAAGGATCCGGAAGGATTTCCAAATTGTCAGATTATCAACTGGAAATTTTAAAGAAAAACATTACTGTAAAGGGTTTGTCAACTGTTTCTGAAATTAAAAATGAAATTCAAAGAGAATTTAGAGTTACTTATTCTGAAAGGCACTTGCGCAGATTGATTTTTGATTTGGGTCTTTTGGACATTATCAATTCAAACAAAATTAAATAATCATTTACATATACTTTTTTATGTCCATTCACTTTTTTTAATAATGTTTTTTCAGTAAAATATATTACACTTCCTCTTATTTCTATTTTGAATTCGATTTGATTATTTGATTGTTCAATAATAAGGTTATTTTTATATCAAAATGTTTTATAAATTAAGTTTATATAATATTTTTGATTAATATATTTCTAGAACTACTAGAGTGTGTATTATGAATGAAAACATAGACAGAGGAATGTCAACCTTAATTATTTTCATTATTGCGGCGGCCATATTGAGCGCTGCCCAGAGTGTAGTGACAACAGCTATTGCCGGGATAATGGCTGATTTCCATATTCCTTCGACAACAGCACAATGGATTTATTCTTCATTCTTGCTTGTATTGGGGGTTATGATACCTTTATCTGCATTTTTTACCCGCAGATTTAAAGTGAAAACGATTTTGATAGTTTCATTGGCCCTATTTTTAATAGGATCAATTTTGGCATATTTTGCCCCGAACATTGAGGTATTGATTCTGGCAAGAGTGATTCAGGCCTGTGGATCTGGAATATTGCTTCCAATTACTCAAATCGTATTATTCAAGGTTATCCCTGAGGAAAAGTGGCAGGTCTACATGGGACTTTTCGGATTCATCATAGGAATTGCCCCTGCATTGGCTCCAACAGCCGGAGGATTCATAATCGATTCCGTCGGATGGAGGTCAATCTTTCTGATATTTGCAATAATGATTGCAGTATTGATTTTAGTGGCAGCAGTTGTGGTTAAACTTGAATTTGAAACAGGACATTACCCGCTGGACATCACTTCACTTATACTTTCTGTGCTTGCATGTGTCGGCATAATGTTTGGATTTTCAAACGTCGCCCAAAACGGATTCGATTTGATTTGGGTGGTATTGCCTATTGTAATCGGTACTGTGTCTCTTGTGCTGTTTTCGAAAAGGCAGTTCGGCATTGAAACTCCATTGCTTGACTTGCGTGCCCTTAAAAATAAGTATTTCTTCTTTGGAACATTGTTTTCAGCGATTTTATACTTTACTATGTGCGGTTTGAATGTTATCATGCCGCTGTTTGCACAGAGCATAGCAAATTATGATGCAACAACCGCAGGAATAATACTGCTTCCGGCAACCCTTGTGATGATTGTGTTCAATTTTATCGGTCCATTGATGGCCAACAAGTTCGGTGTTCGCAAGGTATTGCTTTTATCATGTCTCTTCTCCATTGTAGGTTATCTGGTGATGATGACATATACAAGATCAACATCCGTGGAGTATATGGTCGTAACTCAAATTGTTCGTGCAATCGGTGCGGGATTAGGATTGATGCCTGCAGTTACATGGACAATTGCAGTTGTTTCAGGTGATGTTGAGGATGCAACAGCAATCAACAACACCGTAAGGCAAATCATAGGTGCAATCGGTTCAGCGATTGCAGTTGTGTTGATGGCTGTGTTTGCAGGAGGAAATGTGGGTCATAACTCCATTTCAGTATCTGCATTTGCGCAAACTTCACTTGTGATGTCAATTCTTGCCGTCATTATGGCGGTGATTGTGGTATTATACATTAAGGATGAGATTCACGATTTAATGTGAATTCATTTTTATTTTTTTAAACATCGATATGATTTAATTTATAAATCAATTTTTACTTTTTTAAGTATTTTAATTATTTTAATCATAAATTACCTATTATATGTTATTTTTTTGAAATTCTTATTTTAAATTAAAATGGGCAATAATATATACTATTAAAAATTATATATTATATTATGAGGATTATTTTCAATAATTAATTCTTACAAATTGGACTTAAAGGAGGTGAAAAATGAATAAAAAACTAATGATTATCGGGCTTCTTGCATTGACATTACTAACGCTGAATGTTTGTGCTGCTCAGGAAATCGATAATTCCACTGCGGTCAATGACACATTGTCCATTTCAGATGAACCAGTTCTTGATGCAACTAATGACGCTCATGTTCTTGAAGCGTCAAAGACCAATACTCATCTTGAAGTTGCAGGTCAAACAAATTTTGACGTTATCGGTGATTATTTTAAGGTGAAATTATTGGACGGCAATAATAACGCTCTTAAAAATACCAAGGTAACATTTACTGTAAACGGCAAAAGCTATAATCAGAATACTGATTCTTCAGGCATTGCCAAGCTGCAAATCCGATTAAATGACGGATCTTATAATATAGTCTCCAAATTTGCAGGAAATTCGAATTACAATGCTGCGTCTCTGACCACCAAAATCACAATGGACAATACTCGTGAAGTGGAAAGCTCAATGAGCAATGCTCAAATTCAAAGCATTATAGACAATGCCAAGGCAAACAACGTTATATTATTTAAAGGTTCAAGTTATTCAAATGTCAATTTGATTATCACAAAATGCTTGACACTGCAGAGCAATGTTGGAACCACTTTGAAATCAGGTTCATCATCTCCTGTGATTACCATTAAAGGTTCTAAGGCCTCCTTATCAAAAGTTAAAGGATTCAAGATTGAGGGTGCAGGTGATGGTATTGAGGTTGACGGTGCAGATTATGTTAGCATTTATAATAATGACATTGCCTGTAAGGGCAATGGTGTTGTTGGTGTGAACACCAAATATCTTAACATTACCAAAAATGACATCGTTAAAAACTCAAAAAGTGGAATAAGTATTGCACAATCAAGTTACTCTTATATTTTTAACAATAAGGTTACCAATAACGGTGCAAATGGTATTGAAGTGGCCAAATCAAGCAATGTTTTCATTCATGGAAACACCATTTCAAGCAACGGTAAAAATGGAATTAATTTGGACAGTAAAGTCAACGGCAAAAATTATGGTAGCGGACCTTCAAATGTCCAGATCAATAAAAATACAATCACCAAAAATGGAAATGATGGTATTTTGGTTCAAAATGCTGGAGACAATTTAAATATAAAGTCCAATACTATCCAATCAAATGAGATGAATGGTATTTCATTGGCACATGTTGGAAATAACGTAATCCAGTCTAATGTGATAACATACAATGGGGATAACGGTATAAAATTCTTTGACATGTATGTAAAGCCTAAAAATCAGGATATTAGTTATAATGCACTTTTCGGCAATTCACACATGGAAGTTGAAGCCAAGGATACCTATTATCAGGATAACGGCGAAAGACTGGAGTTAGGTGACAATTGGTATACTGATAGAGCAGGAATCTGTCCGAAAATCAAGACAAACAATATTAAATTTACTGTTAGTCAAATTGGCCCTAATAAGTATCAGGCCACATTTCTGGATTCAAACGGAAATATTGCAAGTTTGCTTCCCGACAGGACTCTTACCTATACAACAAATGATGGTCAGAAGGTAAGTATTACAATCCGGGGTGGTGCTGGAGTATTTACCGTAAATGCCAAAGATGGTGATAATGTAAAGGCAACTGTGGATAACTCCGAAAGAGATAATGTTCATGATGCAAACACAAAAAGTTCCAAAGAAATCAACGGTAAATCCCCTGAATACAACTATCCGGATATTCCACAATATGAACTATATGAGGATATAGGTAGCGGCAGTGGCCAGGGCAGTGGAAATGGTCAAGGTGGCGGTAATGGACAAGGCGGAAGCGGTAACGGAAATTCCCAACAGGGAAGCGGTGAAAATGTCGGCAACAGTACCCATAGCCAAAGCATGGACCCTTCTAACAGTGCAAATAATCAGCCAAATCAGGTGTCACAGCCTGAAAGTGCCCAAGTCACTTCACAGGCCGGAGCATCCGATGCGGGCCAATCCAGTGATTCAAGTTCCGGACCTCAGTCTGTGGTTAAACAAATTATAATTGATGAAGATGAATTTTTTAAAGTTTCTGGAATTTCATTTATAATATTGTTAATAATTTTGACAATAGGATTGTATTATCGTGAAGATATATGCGAAATGAAATCCAAATTATGATTTTCATCTCTTTTTTCTATTTTTTTCTTGTTTTATAAAAAATTATTTAAAAGATTTTAAATAAATATCATATTATCTTACCTTTGGAGGAATAATATGAATAAAAGCGATTTGAAAAGAAATTATTTTATGCTTAAAGGCCCACTTGCCAAAAAAGGTTATGATTGGTGGTGGCATTCATTCACTGGCTACAATAAAAAAACCGGTGAGGCAAGACCATTTTTCATCGAATACTTTACATGCAACCCGGCATTGGCTGAAGAGGAGCCTGTCCTTGGTCAAGACCCTGAAAACCAAAAAGCAGGAAAACAACCGTCATATTGTATGATTAAGGCCGGTGCATATGGTAAAGATCCAAAGCAGATTCATAATTTTTATTCAATGAAATACTTCAACTGCCCTGATGATGAGCTGAACATACAGGTTGGGGACTGCAGTTTGACAGAAACACATATGAGCGGATTTTCAAGGGTGTCTGAAGAGGATGCCAAAAATCACCCAGAATACATGTCTGATGCAGGAGACATGATGTGGGATTTGGATATTGACAAACAAATCACATTCAATGTGGGTTATGGTGCAAGCTCATTATTCAGAAAACTGAATTCATTTGAAATGTTCTGGCATGCGGAAGGAATCAAGACACAATACAGCGGAACTGTCTGGCTGGATGGTGAGGAATATGAGGTGATTCCTGAAAAGTCCTATGGATATGCCGATAAAAACTGGGGAGGAAACTTTACCTCACCTTGGCTTTGGATTTCCTCATGCAATATAACAAGCCTCATCAGCGGTAAAAAATTGAATAACTCTGCTTTTGAAGCAGGAGGCGGAAGACCGAAGGCATTTGGTATTGAACTTCCTCGTAAACTCCTAATCGGATTTTACTATGAAGGAACAATGTATGAATACAACTTCGCCAGATTCTGGAATATGGTAAAGATAGACTTTGATTTCCAGGAAGGGGAAGACGTTCACACATGGCATGTCAATGCAAGCAACAGAAACTCAAGAATGGAACTGGTGCTTTACTGTAAGCGTGATGAAATGATGCTTTTCAACTATGAATCACCTGACGGTAAAAAAAGGCACAACCGCCTATGGAATGGTGGAAGCGGATACGGTGAAATCAAGCTATACAAAAAGGACGGAACATTAATTGACCATGTTAAGATAGAAAACGCTGGCTGTGAATACGGGGAGTATGATGACGAATGATATTCACGGACATAATTGCGTTAATAATAGTATATGTTTATGTGGCGGTCATTTTCGTTGTAGCTGAAATGGTTTTAAAGACAAGGCCTGAAGTTTCACGTAAGTTTCTCCACATTATGGTAGGTAACATGATATTTGCCATGCCGTTTTTCTCAGATCCATGGGTAATGGTCTGGTTTTTAACACTGCCTATCACAATAGGACTGTTCTTTTTAACCGAATACTCACCAGTCAAGATAGAAAACAGCGTAACCGAATCAGGTCATGCACTGGGATTGTTTTTCTATGCACTGATTTGGACAGTATTGATTGCGGTATTTGCAACAATCGCTCCTGCAAATGACCCTAAATTCTTCATATGGATTGTAGCACTGGCTATCGTTCCTATGGTTTATGGTGACGGATTTGCAGCATTGATCGGTCAAAAATTCGGAAAAGTCAAATACACAATTTTTGGAGGTACAAAATCCCTTGAGGGATCACTTACCATGTTTGTCATTACCTCCGTGATGAGCGTATTTGTCTGGATGGTTTTCACATCAATCGGCTGCACTATGCCTGAATTCAATCTGGTCAACATATTGCTGATTTCGGCTGTGGCAACAATATGTGAAGCTTTCAGTTATGGTGGAATTGACAACCTGACAGTTCCTGCAGTAACTTCAATCTTATATTATCTGGTGGCTGTATTATAGCTGCCAATTTCAATTCTTATTTTTTGCATTTCACTGGCCAATTTTTGCATCTTGGAAACATCGCCAAATAGCCATTTATATAGACTTTTACCAAGTTATATTATCGAATGGTTGATAGGTGAAAAAATGAATTTAAGACAGAGAGCTGAAAGAAGAGTGGATGCAAAAATCGAATTTCAAGAAAATCTATATAAATATATTATTGTAAATGTAATAATAGCAATTATTTGCCTGTTATTCATGAAAAGTTTTTGGCTATTGTTCATTGTAATGTTTTTCTGGGGATTTGATGTCTTGGATAAGTTTTTCAAAGCCTATTCCATTAAAGACCATCGTGAAGAAATGATAGAAAAGGAACTTTCAAAAATGGGTGAATAAGATGTCTGATAATTTATACAAGATAGCTGAGGATAGAGTGGAGAAAAAGATTAAATTCTATAAGAATTTGCAAGCATATATTATAGTCAATGCATTTTTGGAAGTTATTAATTGGTTTTTCTCACCGGAATTCTGGTGGGTATTGTTCCCAGTATTTTTCTGGGGAATAGGTGTTTTTAAAGACTTTTTAATGGCATTTGTATTTGTCGATAGGTTCAGTGACGATTACAGAGAACGCAAAATCAAAGAGGAAATGGAAAAATTGAAGGCATAAATTATGAAGGTAAATCTATTTGTTTCAAGGGATATTGAGGAGCCCCATGCAGATATTCATACGAATGAGCTGACCGATAATGTTACAAAAGCGATATCCATTTTGGAAAGCGATGAGTCATCTGATATGGTTGCCGTAAAGAAAGGATCTGACATTGCACTTCTGCAGATGGATGAAATATTCATGTTCAGGGTTGAAGACAAGCAGGTTAAGGTGTACACTGAAAATAATGAGTATCTGATTAAAAAACCGTTATACCAGGTTGAAGAGACATTAAGCAGCGATTTTGTCAGAATCTCTAAAACTACTGTCGTTAATCTTAAAAGAATTGAACGTGTTGCCCCTTCACTTAGGGGGATGATGTTTATAGAATTGAAAAACGGTTTAAAGGACAATATCTCAAGAAAATATTTGCCTGACTTCAAACAGGCTTTGGATTTATAGGTGAAAATATGAAAGTGGATTTGATTAAAAGATTGGCAATGGGCGCTTTTGTAGGATGTTTTATTGTAATGCTTGTGATGGTTTTCATGTCTTTGGAAAGAGGCCCTCAAAATATTCAATTTGATGGCATGACAATTATAAATGCATTTTTAGGATCAATTGTTGTCGGCTGGGGATTTTCCCTGACAGGATTGATTTATGAAAGGGAAGATATTGCATTTCCTCTTCAGATTGCATTCCAAATGGGTATAGGAATGGCGATTCTGTTTGCAGTTGCCGTTTATCTTCAGTGGATGCCGGTTAACTTGGGAATCGGAATAATCATTGAATGGATAATCATAGCATGCATATTTGCGGCTGTTTCATGGTGCGGCTTTTACATCTATTATTATCTTGTCGCACGTGATTTGAATAAAAAAATAGTAAATAAGTAAATAGCTTGACTATTTACACTCACAATTTTTTAAACCTGTTTTTTTAAAATAAGTTTTTTTTATATAATTAATTATTCATTTTTGTGAAATCCGCACTCAGAACAGGTTTTGGTTTGGAATTTCACAACCCCTCCACATTCAGCACACATCCATTTTTCACGGTCCTCACTCATCATGCGGC
>Ga0256407_10002484_pt1 | contig 35196 bp, 33 predicted proteins | sample RumenRJG_04DNA_FD_193489 | JGI IMG/M metagenome (GOLD analysis project Ga0256407, IMG submission 193489) | Bovine rumen microbial communities from Lethbridge, Alberta, Canada - RJG_04 | ecosystem: Host-associated > Mammals > Digestive system > Stomach > Rumen | place: Canada: Alberta...
ACCATAACGTGTTTCAGAGCCAAAGCGATATTGGTCGGATAAAGAATCCGTTTCAAAAAAGCGATAAGTCATTAATGATTGATTAGGCACCATGAACACTTCTTCATCAACAAAAAATTCAGAATATGATGGCGTACCTTGAAAACTTGAACTTTCTTTAAAAATAATTGAATCAACACCCAAAACATTCTGTTCTGGTAATGTTACTGAAAAGAATGGCTCAATATCATTTTCAGTAATTGACTTAGAATAAATTTTAGTCACGCCAGCCGACACAATAGTTGTCTTTGAAACAATATAAGAATTGATTTGACCGTTAGAATTACGCTTTGCTGTATATGTACGGTTCGAAATACCATCGTTATTGAACTGTTCAGCAAAATTAACATCTTCAGTCAATTCGAATTTATAAGTACTATTACCAACAACGCTGCCTCGTTTTACGATTGGTGCATAATTCCAATCTGGGATACTTATATTAGTCGTATCGCAAGGAAGCGTACAAGAAAGAGTAACTTCACATACGGCTGCTTTAGGACCTGGGATTTTAATATTATTTAACTTAGCAACATTCACAATAGAAGATTTCAATGAAGCACTGTCTATTTGTGTTTCATTGAAAACTCTGTCAGTATGATAAGACAAATCATCACCAACCGCACTAACAAGGTCAATTATCCAAGAACCGACTGAATTATCATCAAAATTATCATTAAGTTCTGGATAGAATTCTTTGCTTAACCGTTTTAATTCGGCTTTTATTGATTCAAAATCTCTCGCATTATAATTGATTTTCTTAGTACTCATATTCCGTTATATTTTAACTATAAATGTATCATTATTTGAAGTAATACCATCATTCACGCTGTAATCAACTTTCACGTACACCGTATTTGTATCAAAACTCTCAACTTCTATGTTTGTGATAGTTACATTGTTTAAATATTTATGTACGCACTCAACGCATTCATTTTTTACTTCAGTCAAAGTCGTATTATCATCAGGGGCAAAAATGAATTTAATTAAATTCGTGCCAAATTCGGGGTCTCTTATTTTTTGTCCTTTTGGAGTCAATATAAGATGGGTTATTACACTACGTGCTTTATCTTTTTGGGTTTTATTGCTATCAAAAAAGGAATTTTCGTCGCTTTCTGTTTTGAATGGAAAAGCAATCCCATAATATTGTGTTTTACTCATTTTATATTTTTTATTATAAATATATCATACATAAATTATAGCGTTTTTTTTAAAAATATAAAGGCTATAAAACGATAAAATGCAATCATTTTTTGACTGCATTTTATCGTTAATCAAGTTCAGAATATATATCTGATGCCCTAAACGCTTTCACTAAGATTTCTTTTACTTTATTTGGATTCAAATTCTGAAGAAGTTCTTCCATTTCATCCCCAATTATGTTTGCAATACTGACAGCAACGATTTCGTCAAAATTGTTGGCGTTTTTATTTTTCAAATGCATAATCGCATTGTCAATTTCAATTGTATGCTGTTGATAAAAAGAATTAAACAGTTTAACGATTTTTCTTAAAACATTATCATTCTTAGTATAATCATCAATTGCTTCAGTAATAATTGTTCGGATTATTCTTTTGTCAAATCTCATATCCTAATTAACTTTTATTCTTTAAGGTATCAATTACATTATTTTTTGACAATAATTCAACATCTGTCGGTACAATATCATAAAACATATTACCAAGTTGAACCATATTTTTAGTTTTCTTATCGATTGCATCATATAGCAAATCACTAGTACGAGTCTTCTTTTTCGGAGTTTCTTCTTCTATTGGTGCAGGAACTAAATCAGCCATCTTTATAAAAAAATTATTTATTATTTTAAATTAATCAAATACAAATGCTGACCAACCGCAACTAAAGCATGAGTATTTACATTACCATAAGTGTCGATATTATTATGTATCATTCGGTAAATATTGAGATAATCATTAATTGTTCTTGGCAAACCACAATTTAAGTCTTTAATATCATATCGTCCCCTTATATTGGCAAGACGATAGCCGCCTTGATTATTCGGAACCAAATGACGGACAACTTCTTGACGCAATCTTGGATTATTACCATTCATCAGCATTTGACCGATTTCTTCAGATGCGGCTTGCTTTAAATTAGTAAAGTTAAGTTGATTAAGACCGTCACGGTTTTTCATAACATATTCAGAAGACGGTTTTTCGATATTGCGATTGCCATTATGAATGGTAGGATTGGTAGCATTTGCATGACCACTACCGAACATCGTCGAAGCTGCGATACCAGCGGCACCAAGAAGATTTGACAATCGTCCTTCATCTTCTTCATTTTCGCAAAGATATCTTCTATCCAACATTTCATTCAACACTTCATCTACAGTCTGTCTAATAATTCTTTTTTGATGTTCGTTTATCATTGTATATATTATTTTTTTACTTATTTAATTTCATCATTCTATTATAAATATTATTAAACTCCTCATTTAGTAGATTTTGAGTCGTTTTTAAAATATGTTTATTTTCTAAGATGAAACCATTCGAAATCAATAAATTGACTATTCTTTTACTTTCATTTATTGAATAATTTTTAGATAAAACTGAATATAAATCTTGAATTAAACGATAATATGAATAGGCATCTTTTGAACTAAGATTCATATCCGAATTTGAACGCCAATATTGAGTTCCGATTGAGTTTGGCAAATGCAGCAAGGAAGCCAATGACCCGACAATTGAACTTGCATGAGATTGTATGTCATATTCGTCAATATTAGGGTTATATTTGGTTATTAATCCAGCAACAGTATTAAATAACGCCTTACCAAATTGTTTAACGTCTGTGTTATCAGAGTCAATCAAAGTCATCATATTATTCGACTTGCAAAAATTAAACAGATTGGAACTTAATGTCTGAATACTTTGTTCTGGTAATTCCATTGGTGCTTTTTCAATGCCATTTTGACTTAAATAAGCATCTTCAAATTTTTGTGCAGCCGTATTTAATTCAGCAGTAATATTACTACTCAGACCCATTTCTTTGACAAATAAATCTTCTTTACCTTCGATTACATAAGTATCAGTAAGGTCATAGCCTTTTCCATTAAAATAATCCCTTTTACCGCCTTTTAATTTCTGTGCTTGATAATATGCTGCATTATTGATTTGCGAGCCTAATTTCGCTGCCATATCGCCCGACACGAAGCCATTATCAGCAGCAGCCTTATCTACAGTTTTTTTGTCAACGCCTACATTTCTTGGGCAACGGTAATAAATAGGTTCAGCATCATCTTTTACAAGACGGTTAAATTTTCTCCATTGCATTTCGCTTGTTACATAAACAGCATCTGGTTTTTGTGACAAAATTTCCAAAATATTACTTTTTGATAATTGTGTACCAAAACGGAAATAATGTTCATCGGTTGTTTCATAACTTAAAAAAATACGCTGCAAAACTTTATTGTCTAAATTAGACAAAATTTGGCTCCAAGTGTCACCAATTTTCTCATGTGAACTTTCAGCCTCTTCATCTGACGTATAGTTATAATATTGCTGTATTAAATTTTCGGGAATATCAAATAAAGAATCTTCATCATAACTATTTAATGTAACAATCACATCTTGATTGATTGTCTCACCTTTTTGATTTCGTAAAGTTCTTGTTTGTTTTTGCTTAAAGTTACCTGATTCTTTAATGATTTTAACTAATTCTTGCGATAATTCATCATTTTCAAGAAAAGTTATGAAATCATTTTCTTTATCAAATGGAATTTGTAAATAAAGTTGCTTATTTGTGAAACCATTTCTTTTTCCAACAACACTTGTCTTAGCAATAAAAATATCTCCATTTGAATGTGACAACAGATTTAATTTCTTCGCTAAGTCATCAATATTAGTATAATTTAAATTCTTAAAATATATTATAACCCCATTGTCATCAATACCGCCATTCCATACGGTTATTTTTCTTTTTTCGCGTTCAGATACTCTTGGGTTGTATTTATATGCCATATTTTATTGATTTATATAATAATAAATATAGGTTAAACAGTAAATCCTTACCATTTAACCTATACCATTTAAAATTACGCTTCTAATGGTTTCCACTCGCCATCAGAATTTTTCTTATAAATCGTTTGATTTGAACTACCTCTAAAAAGTAATTTCTTGGATGCTTTGTCTTGTATGAAACGTCCGTCAACAAAATAATCACAAAGATTTATGATTTCTTTCTTTTCATCATCCAATTCTTTAAAATAATATCCGCTCCATAACCATATATCCTTAGTCGGAAACTTTTCTTTTACCTCTTTTATAAAATTAAGCATTTCTTGATGGTCTTGCTGCAAAGGTTCGCCACCCAAAATAGAAAGTCCTTTTATTTGAGGCTTTGATAAGTTATCAAAAATAATTTGTTTAGCACTTTCATTAAATGTTTTTCCTTTGGAAAAGTCCCATATTTCTGAGTTAAAGCATCCTTTACACATATGAGTACACCCTGTAAAGAAAATTGTCACTCTAATGCCATAACCATTCAAAACATCGTATGTTTTTATTGCTTCGTAATTCATTTTTAATAAATTTTATATATAAAATTAAAGCAAGGATAATTAAACCCTTGCTTTTTACATTTTTATTTTGTTAAGATTACTTTACTGAAATTGAATCAGCACGGAAAGTCTTAAACAACTTCGAAAGGTTCAATGATGCCTTTCTTGCGCGCACTCCTGCTGCCTTATTTCCCTTCTCAACCAATGCATCTGCATTAATCTTAAACTGATTCATTTCATTTACAATCTCGTCCAAAAGTTTCTTCAAATCTTCCATAATGTTCTATTTTAAATTTATTATTACTTTAACAATGCAAATATATCTATAAAAATATTATATAACAATTTTTTATGTATATTTTTTTTAATGAAGATGTAATTTTCTATTGACAATCTCCAAAGTCTTACCTTTATTCCAAGTTGTCGTGCCAATATAACCACAAGTACGACGGCATATTGTTAATTTCTTGATGTCACGACATCCGCATTCTGGGCAATACCATTCATCAGTTTCTTGGTCATATTCAAGTTCACCTTCATATCCACATTCAGCGCAATGGTCTCCGCTTCGAGTATTGATTTCGCCATAAATCAGATGGTCATACATAAAATCAATAATTTCGCTTAGTGCATCAAGATTATTTGTCATATCAGGAACCTCAACATAACTAATAGCACCACCTTTTGAATGTTTTTGGAATTCTGACTCAAAAGCAATTTTGCTAAATGCGTCCATTTCTTCGGTTACTGACACATGGTAAGAATTTGTAAACCATTCTTTATCCGTAATATCTGGAATTGAACCAAAGCGGTTTCTTGTTTTTTCAGCAAACTTGTAACACAATGATTCAGCAGGAGTTGAATACAATGAACAACCGTCAAGGCCTTCAATTTCTCGCCAACTGATTGCTGTGTCTTCCAAATATTTGATAACTCTCAAAGCAAATTCTTTTCCAATCGGATTTGTATGAGAAACACCCTTCATAGCCTTTGTCATTTCATAAATTCCAATGAAACCTAATGAAATTGAACTGTAGCCACCTCTCAGCAAAGGCAAAATTGGTTCATTTGGCTTTAGTCTTCCTAACGCTCCATGCTGCCAATGTAACGGTGAAACATTAGAAGTTGCGATTTTCAGCATTGAGTCCTTAATCAAAAGAGCCTCTTTACATAATTCAAGTCTTTCTTTCAAAATCTTCCAGAATTTGTCTTCATCACCCTTTGCTGACAATGCTGCATCTACCAAGTTGATTGTAACAACACCACGGTTGAAACGTCCGTAAAATTTATAGTTGCCATTTTCATCCTTCCAAGGTGACAAGAATGAACGGCATCCCATACAAGGGAATACTTGACCTTCATAATTTTCACGCATCATCTTAGCGGAAATATAATCTGGATTCATTCGTTTTGCTGTTGTCTTAATCGCCAAATCGGTCAAATAACGGTATTCTGAATCTTTCTTGATATTATTTTCATCAAGAACATAAAGCAATTTAGGAAATGTTGGAGTTACATATATGCCATGTTCGTTTTTGATACCTTTCAATCGTAATTTCAACATTTCCTCAATCAACATAGCAGTTTCTTTAATATATTCAGGTTTTTCGTTCAAATACATAAAGATTGAAACGAAAGGTGTTTGACCGTTTGTTGATTGGAAAGTCAATTCTTGATACTGAATAGTTTGAACGCAGTCTACGATTTCTTCACGAGTTCGTTTTTCTGCCAATTCCTTTAATTCCTTATCATCAATCTTACCCGAAAGTTCATCTTGATACTTACGATACCATTTTTCATAAGATACTCTTACATACGGAGCCAAATGAGCAATTGAGAATGTCTGACCACCATGCTGATTACTTGCAACGCCTAATGAAATCTGTGTAGCAAGTGTTGCTGCGGTACGCAATGAACGTGGAGTGTCAATTTGATTGCCTTGAACAACAGTACCATTTGAAAATTGGTCTTCCAAATTGATAAGACAGCAATTAAGGTCTCCAGGATGTATCAAATAGTCAGTATCATGTATATGAATCAAGCCATTAAGGTGAGCATTTAAGATATGAGTCGGAAGCAATTTTCGTTCAACGTAACTACGAGATTCAACACCAGCAATCAAATCTCTTTGTACAGCAATGATTTCGCCTCTCTTATTTGCGTTTTCATCAAGAACAGCAACATTTGTACCTCGAATAACACCATCGATATCGCTATCAATAACACTACTTTGATTTTTGTAGGCTTTAATCATTTTGTATTTTTCGTAGGCTGCTGCGGTAACATCTTGACCGTATTCTCGCAATTTGTTAAGGACAAATTTATCAACATCGGAAGCCTTGACTTTTTCTTTTTTCAAGAATTTATCTTCAGCATCTTTTGTAATAACTTCGGCAAGACGGACATTATAAAGTCCACTACCCAATTTCATTGCGCTTTTAATCGCCTTCAGAATTTTCTTCGAATCAAATTCCTCAATACTACCATTATTTTTTATTAATTCAACCATTTTTTAAAAATTTATAAATTAGTTTTTATAAATATAAAAAACAAATAAAAAATTGGCTATCATTAAAAAAATTGATAGCCAATTAAAAAAAGTTTTATTTTAATTTCTTATCATTTTTTTCTTTCACTTGTTCATAAATTTCAACTAACGCTTTCGTCTGAGCATTATCAATCATTTGCTTATGTTCTGTCAAACTAATTGGCTGCGTACCACCGAAGTCATCATCAACCACTTCTGTAGACATAAAGCAAATACCGTTATTGAATCGTATGTTTTTCCAAGCATTACCAGCGCCTCCTGCTCTATTTTTCAACAAAGCCAAAGTTGCACGATTTAGTGGAACATCGACCGTTACGTCTCTTGCGACGGACAAAACGATATGAGCAATCTGAATCAATGAAAACGAACCACCACTTTGGTTCATTCCTACAATTTCAGACGTAACGGAATCTTTAGTACCTTGAAGAGGAACCCATATAGCAATGTTTAATTCTGCTGCCATAGATTCAATTTTACGCATCACTTTTTCTTGTCTATCCCATTTTGAATCGCCACTAGTATCTTTAAGACTAAGACAACCAAAATAGTCAATAATTACCATATCAGGTCTAAAACCGCTATTAATTAGTTTTTTCAAATAATTTTTAATATCAGTAACAGTTCTTTCTCCCGATGGATAACGTTTAAGACGGATATTACTATCAAGCATTTGATGCACATTGGCAGGTAGATTTTCAATACGTTTAAACGCAGTTTCTCTACCATATTTGGTTGACAAATCTTTTGACTCAATTTTTTCGTCATAATCCAACGAAATTGTACGAGCAATATGTTTGCGTGTAATTGCACCTACAGTATCCTCAAAAAAGATTTGAACAACTTTATAGCCATTGTAATTATTTTGACTTGATGGATAAGTTGCTGCATAATTAGCAATCGCCGTAGTCAATGATGTTTTACCGAAAGAACTTGGACCAATAATAACTCCCAATTCTCCCTTTCCAAGTCCTCCACTCAAACAGTCATCCAATTCACCGATACCTGTCGGAATTGAAATTCTTGCATCTTCAGAAAGGACTTTATTCAAATCATCAAAAATGCCGACTCCCAAATCATCATCTTCAAGATTAATATTTACTGCTTCACTAAACAGGTTTTCCAATTGGTGACAAATTGTAGGGTTAATTCCTTGACCACACATTTCCAAGGTTTTATTTGCCACCTTAATCATGTTTTGTTGTTTAAAAAATCTAAGGGCTAAATCACTAATGTAATCAACGCCCTCACATGAGCAATTTTTAACTTTATCTAAGGTACTTACATATAATTCTCTTGTTATATCGTCCTTTGCGATTTCACGCAAATTCATATCACAAATTGAATAAGACGGTACTAGGCCAAAAACACGATAATAATCTTTTATTGCACCAACAATTACCTTTAAGTTGGCATTCGTGAACATATTTTGGTCAAGAATTTTATATACCTTTGAAAAAAAATGATTATCTTCTAATAAGATATGAACTAATTTAAACTGAAAATCTTCACCTAAATAACCTAAATCGTGATTTTTATTACTATTATTATTGTAAAAATTACTCATTATTTTTTAAACTATTAAATACACAACTAATAATTTTATTTATTATTAATAAGAAATTTTTAAATCCAACTTATGTTCTAGGTATTTTCGATATCGAATTTCTGTTTCTTCGGCTACAGAATTTAACAGTAGTATCAATAATGTAAGATGTCAAATCGTTCTTGTCGTTAATCATCGACTTCAATACATACATTTCTTGCGGTAAACGTCCCTTATTTGCTTCAAAATAATCGTTTTTGTTGTAATTAAACGTCTCACCGTATCTTGTTGTAAACTTAATAATACGATTTGTCAAGTCAACATGCTCTCTGACACTCTTAGGATATACGCTAGCATCAAAAATTCGCTCATATACAACGTGCTTATTATCTCTCATACTAAACTTGAAATAGCAAGCAAATGAGCCTGGTTTCACGCTTGGGTTGCTATATTCCTCGGTATCGCAATAATACCATGCATGAACACGACTTTTTGACTCTAAATCCCTCTTAATAGCCTCAACAAAAGAATTTGCTAATTCAGTAAACTCTTTTCGATAGAAACTTCCTTCGAAATAGTTAGGAATTTGAAAATTTCTTATACAAATCGGTGATTCAACACCAGATTCGTCAACAATCGTTAAAACAAACTCAAATCTACCCTCGGTATAAGAATTTGTCTTCTGAGATTTAATTTCAGGCATTTTATTTTAAAATTTAAAAGTTAAACAATAAACAATTTCAAAACAAAAATACCCATTTTATTGTCAAACGTCAACTTTCTTCATAATTTTTTGCAAATTTTTTTTCTGTTTCTATTAATGCGTTAAAAGGACTAAAAAAAGTACTAAATTGATTTTCCGAATACAACTGTTCCAAACGGTATTTCGTAACAATTGAATACAGATGATTATATGTGCGTCCTTCTTCATCAATAGGCGCATACATATAGGAATCAAGCAATTCTTTTGCTTTTTCAGTCAATAAAGGTTCAGATAAATCAATAATTGACTTATTAATTTCGTAAATTTTATCACCTTGACAACCATCAGTAACTCCATTTACGATATTTTCAGTAGATTGCAACGGCTTTTTCTTATTATTTTTCCTCTCTTCTATCATTTTTTTAGAAAGGTCAATTATTTCATTAATTGACATCTTTTTCTCCTTTGCTTCGGGAAATAATTCAAAGAAAGTCTTCTCACCTACACCCTTTATACCTTTAATATTATCACTTGAATCACCTGTAAAAATCTTTTTTAATACCACATTCTCGTGGGTATAACCCATAATTTCCTTATGATTTTGAGGGGTTACAAACTTTTTTAAATCAACTAAATAAACGCAAACATCGTCTTTAATCAACTGTGTAAGGTCTCGGTCGCTACTGATAATGACTATTTTTTCATTCGGCTTCTTATTTTTGACATAATATGCAATCAAATCATCGCCTTCAACATCATCGATAGCATCACTAAAGATATTTCGAATGAACAAATCTTCATTTATTTGACAAATAATATCCCTTTGATGCTGAAATATTTCATCTTCAGTTTCCTTAACCTTTTTCTTTTCTTTGATTTGTTTATTTCTTCGTTTATTAGCGCTATAAGCAAGCACTCGTTTCACATAATTATCCAATTCCTTATAATAATCACTTGTAGGTTCAGAATTATAGTTCTTCCCACGATTAGCCTTATAATCTGGATATAGATATGCTCTTAACTGCCCACTATTATTGCCATCCCAAAATGAATAGCAAAAATTAAAGTTTCTCATCTTTAAAATATTGGCGATTCTAATATAATAATTAATTATACCGCCATATTCTTCACCATAAGAATTGACTAACTTGTTTACAAGAGAATTCTTCAATAAAGAATTAGAATCTATAATTAAAGTTAATATACTATTTTCCTCTTTTATATTATACGTGGTTTTAATATTGTTCCTAATATTTTGTTTCATACTCCAATTTTTTTGCAAAAATAAAAAATATATTTTATAAATAAAAGTTTTTGAAGAATAATATTTATATAATAATAAATAATTCTTTTTTTTAATATGAGTGATTTTAATCAATATTACAGTTCTGTAGATGGCGTAAAAGAAAAAGAAGGATTTAAGTTTTCACAAGCCAACGAAACTTTAATCAACACTCTTCGTCCGTTGCCAAAAAGTACCGATTCTTCATATGTAAAGGAATATAATGATTATTATATTCCAATGGTAGAACCAACTACTAATGAAACAGGACAAGGAGACGATTAAGACTAATAAAAAAAGGTGGATTTAATTTCCACCTTTTTTTATATTTATTCACTTTCTACTTCACATTCGCTATATTCGAAATTATCATTTTCGCTAAAATCAATTTCATTGTTTGCTTTTAGTTTCAAACGTTCGATTAATGTCTTTATGTATTGCTTCTTGTATGAATCCATATCATCTGGGTCCCACAAACCATTATGAACGCAAGCCAATGTACTAACATTAGTTGTTAAATTATAAGGTGACGGAAGATGATTTTTCTCGACTGAGATTTTAGTAATTACACCATAATCCATTGTTTCACCCTTAGATGTAACTGACAACTTCTTAATTGAAGCGGTTTTTTTACCACCCATATGCAGAATCAAACGAGAATTATAGAAAATACACTCTCCACCTTTCAATTTAATTGACGGCAAATTGTTAGTTGCGTTCATGCTGTCATTCCAAATCTTATTTACGCAGACAAAAGTATTTGTGTACGGATAATTAACCTTTCGAGAATTTGGAATACGATTACCTAACAAATTGCTAAAATGTTGCTGAATTGCACCAGCATCATACATGTTATTCATAGTTGAAGTAACAGACTTGAAAGAAGGAATCGAACCAACTGAGTCCCAAATGAAACAAATTGGCATTGGTAATTCGCCATTTTCTTGCTTATCCAACATTTCATTCATTGACTTTGCGATATCTTCGATAACCGCTTGTGTTCTTACCTTAGAAGTCTGTTTTCCTGTTGAATAATCCCAACTGCCGTAAACTTGGGCAAGAATACTACTATCAAAATAAATAAAATCTCCGCTGTAATTAACAACTTTCTTTTCTTTGATTACTTCTCCAGTTTCCTCATCAACATATTCTTCTTCTTGATATTCAGGAACTGCTTGCATACCGCATTCAATAGCGTGTTCAAAGTTAAAGTTGTTTTCGGTTTCATAGATAATTGGAAGAATACCTTGTCTTTGACAAGCGGCAATCAAACAATATTTTAGAGTTGATTTACCTGTGTTACTCCAACCTCGGATTACGCTACAATAACCCATTGGAAAACCTGGTAGATTAATTGCCTTTTCAAAAGCCGATGGCATAATGATAAACTCCATTTGCTTATCAGCAATCTCAACTTTATTAAAACCTAAATTGTTTTTAAAATCACTAATTGAAAAAGGTAGTTTTGATTTTTCAGAAACATTTTTTTTAATCGATTGTTTAGGCATGTCTATTTAAATAAAAAATTAATAAAAAAATTAATAACTCAAATGATAATGATAAGAACTTCTACGTATTCGTAAAAGTCCTTATCACAGTTTACTATTTATGATATGATTGTAGTAGGTTAATACGGTAAAGGATTCTGTCCCACATTATTTGGGTAATAAGGTGGTTGAGGAATGTTCATCGGTGCTGACGCAGGAATTGGTGGATTAGGAGGCGTAGGCTGATAAGGCTGATTTACGCCGACCTGATTAAAATTCTGCTGATATTGATTAACGACTGTTTGGTTCGTTTCCATTGCAGTCCTCAATTCATTGTTACTTTCAACATATTGTTCCTCTTTTGCGACATATCGATTCAATGTTTTGTCAAAAATAGGAGTTTTCTTTTGAATTCCTATAATTTCAACATATTCAGAAGGCTTAACACTGAATATTTCATTCATTGGGTGAACATCATTAATCCATTTCCAACCAATTTCAAGATTTTCATGAAGTGGTTTTTGTGTGCCTTCGCTTATCGTATAGTTTACTTTTCCATCATTGCCTCTTGTTGCACAAATAATAATATCTTTTCCTTGGGTTAAGTCAAAAATATTTACATTGTCTTTTTGCAAGCAAAGATTAGCCAAGGTTTGAATCTTGTCATAGATTCCTTCTCCTTTCCGATTATTATTAAAACGGAAATATTTAACGCCTTCATTTTCATGGTCTCTATCAATCAGTCTGACAACCCATTGTTCTTTTGATTGATATTTCATGATATTATCATGTATTGCCTTCGCTTGTATTGCCATAGTAGTTTTGCGTTCAGCGACAGGAATTTTATTATATTCACCCCATAGTGCCTGTTCCATTAAACAATAAGGACAACGATTGTCACCAAGCGAATCATTTTTATTATTGCAAAGCAATCTGATAATATAATTATTCGTATAATCTTGCTTTACAAGGTTAAACTTTTTAGCAATATCATCATTTACCTCAACATTGTGATAATGAATCTTCTTAAAGAAAGACATGTGTTCGAAATCATTATCAAATGGCAATAGCCTTACAGTAAAATACTTAGATTTTTCTTGTGAGGCAAGAAAGGCATTAAACCAATTCACCTTTGGAGCATTAGAATTACTGTTATAAACTTGATTAATGTTTACTGTTGGATAATTTGTTGTTACTAAACTCATAAAAAACTTAAATATTTAAAAACTTATTTTTATTAAAACTTAATTGTTTAAAACTCCAATACAAAATTAGCCATATTTTTTTAAAAAGACCAATTTTTTATTAAACTTTTTTTGAAAATTATTTAAATGTATTTCTTAATGTTTCTCTCATTTTATCCTCATATGAAAGACCTTGCTCTAAACTTTGATGTATTTCATCTGGATTATAAGATTCGACATCTTTTTCTGTTATGTCAAAATTTTTCTTATTTGAGCCATCGTCAATTGTTACATCATAGCCATTTTTCTTGGTTGCTTTAGCCCAATAGTCAGCAGGAGTTTCAGTGTAAGGACCGCTAAATCCGATAGTACGAAGTTCTAACTTTTCGTTTTGCGTCGGATTACGTTTCATGAATTCCGCTTTGAAATCTTCAAGGTTAGATTCATTTTGTTCTAATTTCTTTGCGACATCTTGAAATGCATCAAATAACTGTGTTAGTTTATTGTCAACCTTCTCAATGTATTTACCAACTTTATTGACTTTGGTATTCATTGTTTCTTGGGCATCAGTCAAATCTTCGACATCAAGGTAATCATTATCTTCATCACCTTCATCGCCCATAGGCATATCACCCATGTCACCCATAGGATTCATGCCATCCATCGATTCATCACCCATAGGTGGAGCAGCATCCATAGGTGGATTACCACCATCAGCACCGCCATCCATAGGATTCATATCGTTAGGCATTCCTCCGTTTCCGTTATCTTGCCCTTGACCTTGGCTTGGTGGCATTGGACTTCCATTCATTTGCCCATCGTCAGGAAAATTTGGCTGAGAACCGTCATTTGGTTCTTGATTGTCATCATCCTCTTCCAATGTTTGCATAACATTAGTCCATTCACAAAGTTGTACTAAATCTTCATCTATATATTTTGACATATTAATCTCTCAATAATTCTTTATTATCTTCAGTTATAATTCTCTTGTCAATAACTTCAATCAAACCGTCTGATTTGGTAGAAATTCGCTTCACACTATTTTTGCTATCTTTCATCTGATTGATTTCTTGTTGAAGCATTTCTATTTTAGCATTTAAATTTTCCATATTATTCTTTACTTTTTTTCTTACGTTTATTTTTTACTGTTGTTTCAGTTTCTTGAACGATTTCTTCGTTATTCTCGCTATTATCGTTATTTATATCGTTTGAATTTGAAGCAGTTTCTTCATTTGAAACAATTTCTTCTACCTTTTCAACAGTTTCCTTTGCATCTTCTACCACAGTAGGAGTTGATTCTATTTTACAAGGGAAAAATATTATTTTACGTTTTGCGCTCGGTTTCTTTGGTTTTTTACGCAACTTTTCATTATGCAATTTTTTTATAATAGCCATATTTAAAAACAATTTATTTATTATAAATATTTTTATTAAACAAAAATTGAGACATATCATCAAATTTTATGATTGAATAGATTTTTAAAAGACCGTTTTTAACCGTCAATAACTTGTTTCGGTATTTCTCCCAATCAATTTGATAATTTTTTGAATTGGTTATTTCACCATCATTTTCATTTTTAATCAATTGGTTCAAAGCATTTATGCTGAATATTGATTTGTTTTTCGTATGGAAGATATTTGCATTTGGCAAATTTTTGATGAAATAATCTTTATTATCAGTTGGAAATGAAACCAAATATTCTTCATCATTTTCCAAAATTTGATAAATATTGACAAATTTTAAATTTATGTTATACTTTTCTTTGAGTTGTCCTAAAAATGACAGAATACTTCTCTTAGAGACAAAAACGGCAATTAAAACAAATTTCTTAATCATTGATGTTTTTTATTAATGATAACGCATATGCGCCAATATATCTTTTCTCAATAACGATTTTTTTGATTTCGGGATATTTATCTAGGAAATTATCATTAGTTTCAATAATATTATTTTTATTTTTATATAAAATTTTAAAAATTTTTTTAATATTAATATTAAAATATTTTATAATATTTATTGAAATTCCAATTATATAATTTTCATAATAAATATAAATCATATTATTATATATATAAATATATTTATTATAATTATTATTAATTATATTAATTAAATTTTTAAGTTTATTATATTTTATTAAAATTATATTAATATAATAATAATTAATATTATTTAATAAATTATTAATGACAAATTCATTGAATTTTTGAATATCAACGATATATTCATCACGTCTTTCATTGATACCAAAAGTCCAATATATATTTTTTTCACCAATAATTTTCTTTTCAAGGATATTACATTTATCCCCAAAAATTTCCTTTGCATGATAATAGCCGACAATAAGGATTGGTTTATCCTTGTCTTCGACATCATCAAATTTTTCCAAAACTTTTACGAACGGATTACTTTGTAAATCACTATTCGTTATAATATAACCAAAACATTCCATAATTGCTGCAAAATTAGTAAAAAAATAATAAAAGCAAACAAAAAATGAGTGAATTTATTATTTCCACTCATTTTTTTGATTAAACAGTTCAATCATTGCCTATTTTTATGCCTCCAAATTGCAAAAGGACGTGATTTGTCATTATAACACCATGCTGTTGAACAAGGAAAATCTGATATCCATTTTCCATTGTAATAAATTTGGATATGACCAATTGCAGAGTTCTTTTTGTTTGGCACTTTTCCTGCAATGACAGAAATGTCTCCATTTTGAGGCTTAAAAGTCGAAAATTCACGTTGTGTACCTTCAAAAACTTTCCTAAAACCCCATTTTTCCATATGATGATAATAAGATGATGCGTATATTGGATGGCCTTTCAACTGAAGATTACCACCATTTTCATTTTCTATTGCATTTCTTACATATGTTGCGCATTTATGGAGACTTTTAGCCTTCATATGGTTTGCAGCATATTTTGCACATTTTTCAGCATAAAAAACCGTACTCATTACTTAGTATTATACTCATATTTATCATTATTTTTACCACTAATCGCTCCTGTTGAACTTACTCGGCTACAACTTTCAAGCGTAATATTAGCATTTAAAACATTTTTCACTATTACAGTCCAATTTTTTGGATTTTTGCTGATAATTGTTGAAAAATTTAAACATTCTGACGATATTCGCTTTAAATTACTTTCATTATCATATTTCTTTAAGATAGATTTTTTAAATTTAGTCGGAATGTTGTTTGAATCGCCGTTTATTACAAACGGAAGTACCTTACCGTTAACAATTACGGTTATTTCTTTCTTAGCATTCTTTCCTCTAACCACATTTATCTGTGTCGGTAAACTATCATTACTTAAAGAAGATGTTACATATTGTATTTTTTCGCAATAATCATAGTAAGTATTCACTAAAATATCAAATAATTGAGCCATTTGCTCACCATTTTTTGCCGTAAAAACCATTACATTGCCATTTTTCTTAAATGCAAGATTTTCAATATGAATATTTTTTGAATAATTACACGTTTGCTTAATTGCTTCCAAGAAAGCATTATCTTCGTTTTTGGTATTGTCTGATTTTTTAGGCTGTGGTTTCCAATATTTCATTTTTTTGCCGTTCAGCATACCGCTAACGAATACGTGTGCAGTATTATTCTTAGCATCCGCTTGAAATGCGTAATTTGCATAATGCCAAGGCGAACGTTGACCGTTATTATAATTGTTTATATCACCGCTTGACACTTCCAAATTAGTTCGTGGACGATATGTAATATCATAGCCTAATGTAGAGCAATACCCATCGATTTCTTGCGCATCGGACATTTCAACACGTTTAGTTGATGAACGGCCATCTATTTTACCGTTATTGTATTTATTCAATGGTCTTTTAACATAAGCCTCTTTATTAACAATAACGCTTGCACTTTTTGAAAATACGTCCTTTGCAATATTTCTCGCTTTTTCAATTTCACTATTATTGCCTTCAAATTTCACCAATCCTCGTATGTCATGATGCTGTGGTAAGAATACTTTAGTAAGATTCTGTTTTTGCTTTATCCATTTATTATAGATAACAACTGCGACTCCATACGCTGCGGTTTCTCCATACGTTGATGGTGGATTTTCTGCCAAAATTGTCGCTGTAATCAAATCCAAAATTGTATTGATTCGTTTATTAGCCATTGAAACTTGCCATTTTCCGTGCTTTTTAGCGTAATCGTTGACAGACATATTCAATTCAGCATTAGACATTTTTATGCCGTCTCCTTCAGGTAATTCTGGTGAAAAGAATTTGTAGGTACAATTATTGTCGCAATCAGCAACTTCTGCTTCATCTTCTTCTACGCTTTCAGCCTCTTCAATTGTATCTGAAGTATTAACCCAATAATCGGAAATTTTAGGTGTCTGTACTGCTGCCATTTTAACGCCAACAATATTTGTAACCATATTTCCAGGTTCAATATGATGGGTTACTTTTTCAATCAAATAAGCACCTCTAAACATCGGCACGTTGTTTAACTGAAAATACATTAACGGCTGTATATAAGCATCACCCATCATTCTGATATTACAAGTATATGATTGGTTAGAATATACTGTATATAAATCTTGTCCTAAGAACAATATTTGCCTTGGTTTTTCGCCTTCTCCAGCATTTTCGTTATTCTGCGACATTGAGTTCATACTTCCAATCATAAATTCAGCCTTTATAGACTGCTCAGTAACCAATGGTTTTTCCATTCCGACTTCAATGCTATTGAAATAAGATTGGTTCTGCATTCCGTAAGTAACTCCAAACGCAGGAATCATTGGCGATTTGTCGCTTATTTTCTTAGAAGAGATTGCTTTTGGAACTGGGATAACGCTACTGTCAATATCAAAGCCATCACTATTGAAACTACCTTCAGTTTCATTTAAATTCATAGATGGTGCATAATTATACAATAGCACAAAATGAGGGTGCGTACCAATTTCATCAAAATTTATTTCTGAAAATGGTATTGCCTTGAATAAATTTTCAATCTTGCGGTATTCTTTTGAATCAGTATCATTATGCAATGAAATGAAATTTTGAACCGTTTGAAGATTAAATTCTGACCTTGCGGTTATTTTCGACAAGAACGACAATAATTGATAGCCATCATTAGATTGTGAATATATTATTTCAGAAGCAAATAAATCTAAGTTTATCAAGATATCACTTGCATCGTTATAATAGCAATCGATGAAATGCCAATTTGGAATAAAGAAATTCTCCAAATCCCAATAGTTTTCATCACTTGCACATAACCAAGTATCATATAGCGTTTTAAAATAACGATAAAGGCTTATTTTAATGTGCTTACTTGTGTTTAATTGATTATATGACATATCAGTGTTCGATGACGTTGTTGCTGTGAGATTTGCACTTTCTTTTCTCAACTTTTCACAAAATGCTGCAATATAAATTTTAGTGTTATTTTGATTAAGTCGATATTCATAACAGTTTTTATTTGTTGCTGTCTTTGAACGATTGAAACCACAAGGGTTGTTTTTGATAATTAAATATGGAGTCAATACCTCTGATACCAAAAAGTCATTAATAGATGAATTTTCATTAATATAGAACTTATATCCATCATCATTTTTTAAGTATGCATAATAAGTGTCCTTAAACGTATCATCCATTTCAACCGTCTTGTCATTAAAATTAACACCTAAAGCGTAATCAATACGTTTAAAGCCGTTATCATCATCCACCCAATTATTGAATAATGACACGCAATCTTTATAAAAACGACCGCTTAATTCATTAAACATGTTAATTTCATTAATCTTACCATCTTCAGGATTGATTACTTGGTTGATACTTGTCGCACCAATCAGTAACAGCATCAATTTAGGTGAATATAACGAAAAGACTTCATAATCTAGAATATCATCGTAAATTTTTTCATAATTATAAAATTTAGACGCAATTGATTTTAAAAACAAAAATGCTCGACCCTTTGCGTTGTTTTTATAATAATATTTTTGACCGAACAAACTTACATTTGTCTTCGTATCCAAATCATCATCAAGACCATTGATAAAAGTAATTGTAAAATTAGAATAACTATCTTCTAAACGTCCCGTTTCTTTTAAACTTATGTCTTGGGGTTTAATAACTTTAGATTCATCATCTGCACTAAAACCATAAGTAAAATTTAAATCAATTTTTGTTTGAACCTTTTCTGTCGGTATTAAATTATCACCGTTACCATTTGGAACGTTAATAGTCATTAATTTAGCAGAAGAACCAAATTTAGGGCGAATATTATGCTTAATGTTAAGATAATCGTAATAATCATTAATATTAAAAGGCTTAACTAAATTTTTGGTATAATCGTCAAAATCTCTTGACATTAATGCCTTTACTTCCGATGTGAAATTATTGATATTGTCATACTTTCGGAAATTCGGCTCGATTATGCCAATATTACGTCCTGTGTCTGTTTCGATATATTTAGACTCTGTAAGTCTTTTATCAGTTTCGCCAATTTTTGTTACGTCATAATCTTGATAAGGGATATTATAATTATGATTATCACCAACTGTATAATGGAATAAATTTAAAAAGCCGTTTTTATCAAAAATTGCTTTTTTACCCCAAGGCATCGTATCATTATTGGTGTTTTGACCAACTGTTTCATATACATACTGATAAGTAAAAGTACCGCCTTCTTTAATAGCCGTTATAAAATTAGGTGTGAAACTATTTTGGCATAAATTTATGAAATTTATTGCGTCTACTTCGGCAGAAGCACCAATTGCATTAGATGAACTAAATACTTCTGTTGGAGAATTTGTCAAAGTAACACATAACGCCCTCATTATGATTCGACCAGCAACTTCCTTAAAATTATTGAAATTTATTCCTTCCCAAGGGTTAACCATTGCCGTAAAGTCAGACATACACACAGGATATCCCATCGGAAATGACAAAGTATTAACTTCAGTTCCACTATTGCTTTGCAAGTTATTACTTGCTGTCGTTAAAACGTTCGCGACATTTCTTACACCTTCCAAATAAGATTCAATCAAATCAATTTCTGGCACTAAAGAAGAATCTGATATTACATCGCCAATCCATGATAATTCTTTTACTGTATTACCATTGTTATCGATTTTTTCTATATGAGTTTCAGGAAATGCTCCAACAACTTGTGAAGAATCAACCTTTAAATCTATATTATTTTCAGTTAATCCTATTTGCGACAAAGTACGCTGATGGTTATTTGCCTCAATTGCAGTACTTTTAATACAATGAACCAATGTCTCTAAGTGAGCCATTAAAATTTTCATTATATTATAAATGCTTGGTTTAAATCCTAAACAATCTTCGACAATTTGATTACTTTTTTCAGTTAATTTTTTAGTCGCATAATTTACATTATTCTTTGCTGCATCAATGCTAGATTTAATTTTTTCATTAAATTCGAAACCATCCAATACCCAAATAACTTCATCTTTTTCAATTCCTTTTTGCTTAAAGTCATTATTTAAGGTGATATTGTGTTTTGTCAATAAATTTTCTAAATCGTTTAATGAAATAGTTGTTAGGCTATCTGGTATTTTAGATAACGATAGCGTAGTCGCAGACTTGACCGAATTATCGAAAGATTCTTTTGAATATTTAATATTTTCTTTGTTTGCGTAAGATTTGTCTTTTTTTGCCTTGAAATAAAAGCAATTATAACCGCTACGATAAGTTTCTTCTTCGACTGTTTCTATGTAACGGTCAAACAAATCTTGATAAGCATTATTTACTGTTTCAAGATTTGTCTGTTCTTCAGTAAAACGCTGCAATTCGGTTCCTTCAGATGATGTCTGAGGAATACTTGAAATTGATGATTTCGCATTAGCATAACGTTCAATTACTTGGCTTAACGTAAGCATATCTTTACCATCATCAAATTTAAAATGCTTATCAGCCCAATATTGCTGTCCGATTTTCTTCGAATATGGAGCCGTAACCAACGCATTCATTGTCACATCAGCCAATAATGAATATGCCCTACCGACCAATTTGACTGTTGCGTTGTAATTTCCTGTATTTGAATCAAACCTTGCACGGAAATCTTGGCAAGCCAACTCATAAGTTGTCGGCTCACCATAAAATCCTTTAACCATCAATCTAAAGATAGGATAAGGAAATCTAAAAAAAGACTTAAAGAAAGAACCTTCAATATCGGGATTTGCCAAGCCACTAACTCCATTAACGGTCTTATCGTGTCTAAATTCTTCAGGACCAAATAAAGACATACCTTTAATGTCGGTAAATTCAATCGTGACTTCTGGTACAGCATAATTGTTATATGCAATGTCAATTGAATTGATACCGACCATTTCTCCATTACAAATGCCTTCTTGTTCTGATATGTCAGCATAAGTAGTAATTTGATATGGGGCAGTTGTTAAATAATTTCTTACAACGCCATCATTATCAGTTAATTTACTTCCTTCAAAAAAAGATGTACGATGCCCATTGGCACCAGAACTGAAAATCATGTGTATTATCTTATTGTCACCGTTTTGTACCACGTCAGATGTTCTTTGAGGTACTTCAACTGACAAATCCACAACAACACAATAATTTTCCATATCGATTTGATTCATATCGATATGTACGCTTCCATCTGAGTTTTCCTTAATGTCAGCATTTTCATAATTTGGCTCTATGTAAAAAACGTTATTAATAACTTGTCCTGCCATAAAAATTATACGGTTTTTCTTTTATTTTTGGCTTCTGTATTATATGCGATTATTGTACTATCCAATGGATATGGTATTCTCAATAATGAATTGTTAGGAATGGCAAACTCCAAAGAACCGACTTCTGGGTTCGCTTGGAGTATTAGCCATCCATAATTGGCATCTTTATAGTATTTGTATGATAGATTATCTAATCGAGTCTGCCCCCTAACGTAATACTCATAATAATCAGTACTTTTCTTAGGTATCTTGATGAATGGTATTATATCAGACTTGACACCATCTTCATTAAAACTTGAATAACGACTTTGTGACATAATTTACTGTTTATTCCTTATTATCTTTTCCAAACTCAGCTCGGCTATCATATACTGATGTATTTGCGTAATAGTTAAATGTTACGGCATTTTGAAGTTTTGTGATAGGAGCCTTCAAATCGCTACCGCCAATAAAATGGAATGATATGCTAATATCTGCCATCATAGGCATTACACCAATACCTTCATCGTTCATATCCCAAGCAGCGTTATCATAATTATATTGAATATCCGTAATGATAATTCTTGTATTGAAGAAATCTCCAATACGAAGTACACAGACTGGTGGCGCGCCAAATGAAAGGTTATTAGCCGATTTGTATTGGCTGTTGTCAGATGCTGAATGTGTGCTTCCTTGTCTTACGCATTGCTGCAAGAAAGTTAAACGAGCGTTAAAACCTTCAGGTGTCATTGAGTGAAAGAGCGGATTGAAAGTTTTAATCTTCTGTGTAATCTTACTGTAAGTCATACTATCATTTCGCTGCAAATCGCTGAAATATTCATATTCACCGCCGTAGATAGTTGTATCTTCAGTTTTATTATTAAGACTTTCGATACGTTTTAAATTGTCATATAGTTTTTTCTTGTTAATTTCAATAGAACTTGAAGTTGACAATTTTATAATTTCGTTATAAGATGACAAAAGATTGTCTGACATATCGATTATGTTATTTTCCTTAACAATTTCATTAGCCTTATTCATCATTCTTGCTGTTATATTATCACCTACGTTAATATTATCTTGCGACACATTATCGTATGATAACGGTTTAACAGTACCTTTATGAAATTTCAAGGTTACCTTCGCACAACGCCATGCTTTAGCATCTTCAGCATTATTGTCATATATATCGACACATTTTGATGATTGCTCAGTACCGAAAGTCGTAAACGTAACGTTACTAAATTTATTTTTATAAATAGTATCGTTTTTGAACCATTTTTCAATGGTCTTTGCTCGGTTTTCACTTAATATTGAGTTATTTGTTCCATAACCTTGCATTGAGGCAAAACCATGAATATTAACTTCATTTAACGTCAATGTGTCATCGGTAAACATTTTTTTAATCTGTAAGACATTTGGTACATTATATAAAGGTTTGGCACCATTATCATACAATATATTACTATTTGAAACATTAGTGTTACTTAATGCCATAAACATTTCAGCAAAACTAACAAACAAACCCAATGTATTATCTTTCCTTATTTCTTGTGCTCGTTTATAATTGACACTGTTAAATTGATAACTTCTTATATCCAAATAATTTGAAAAATTAGTCTTTTTATTTGAAGTTGTATATTTATTCAATTTAGGAACGTGAAAATATTCATTTTCATAACTCTTATCAGTACGATAGCCCCAATAATTTTTTGTAACCGTTGTTACTTTTTTCTTAGAAACTTTATTATAACGTGTTACTTTATTCTTGCTATCTGTTTGATATCTTAAAAGAGAAATTTGATTTGAATTTTCATCAGTTACAGTAACAAGAGGATTTGAGGTACTTTCGCTATCATTTAAACTCAAACCGCAATTTTCTCTCATTTCATAGCCACCGACATGAGCACCTTCGTATGAGTATGTACTATTTATCCATTCATAATCTTCATATCCATCTTTTAAATTTGAATTTACTATACGTCCAGTGCCAAGACCGTTTATCAAATAATTCATTGAATTAAACGTAGAGTCATCGACACCGCTATAGTCGTTAGGGAAATAAATATAAAATGTCAAATATTCATAACCAGGTGCTGCAACTTCAATTTCAGGGTTTTTAACCTCTTTTACTTTATCGGTTTTCTTTTCTGATGGCTTTACGCCACCATTTAAAATATCACAGCCAGCATAGAATCTTAATAATGTTTGCTCGGCACTATTAACATCATCCACATCGCCAATACTGTCTTCATTAACACCTTTTCTCCACTTATTTATACACTCTGGATGGTCTATCAATAATTTAAAATGCAAAGTACCACTTCTTTCCGAATTTGTATAAGTATATATGTTTTCTCCACGTCCGATGAATGAAGTCTGATTCCAATTTGCACGTGATGATTCACTAAAATTCAAATCATATGGAGGAAACCACATAATACGTCCACCCAAAGGTCCTATTTGGTCAGGTCTTAATTTATCAATGTCTCTTTTCCACGCTAAGTTTTCAATTGACAGCATACAGTTTCTGACATTCTTTTCGGTCGTTGGTGCATATCTCACTAATCCAGCCTCAGTTTTAACACCATATTTTTCCAAATGTATTTGTCCTTCGCCATCCTTACGTCTGACAGAACCAATATCAGACATCTGCAATGAGCCACCGTCAACTTCAAATGGGCGTATTGTGTCCGAAATTTTAGAATATTGATGATGATACGTCCATACACGACAATATGGGTTAGAATAACCATTATCTTTTGCGCCTTCATGGTCTTTCTTTAAAAGGTTACGACCTTTTGACTGTCCGTAATGGGACAAAGCCGTATTCTTTAATTCAGCATTTTCAGCACCAGTACCTTCGAATTCATCGGTATGAAAACGTCCGATAATTGTGCTTATTTCCTTATTTAAAAACATATTATTTGTTTTGTAGATAAGGTCTGGTTTTTCACTTAATACAGTCTTATTGTATTGACGATAAGTTCCATGCGCTGAACCCATATTGCCTTGGTAATCATTATCAACTCCACTTGTGAATGGAGTTTCTTTTGCTTGACCTTCGGCTTCAGCGTATTCATATAATGCACGGACGAAAATATTATCATTACCAGCATCTTTAATTATTAAGCGGTAAACTTGGTTCTTTTCGTTTTTGGCGAATCCTACATTGGAAGCCGTTATCACATCAAGATAATTTGTTCCGACTGTACCATTACCAACATAATATTTCTTTTTTGGTGTTCCTAAAACGTCTCCATTGTTATACACAGTAAGGTCTAAATCATCGCCTTCGCTAGAAGTCAAATCATAACCCAACATTGCTTTTGAATAAAAACGCTTAGTCGCAATACTTGATGAATTTAATAAACCTAAACTATATGTATTACTATAAAAATTACCATAACCATAGTAAAGGGTATCTATATCAGTTCCTTGACGAACATCAAGAAAATTACGATTTAATAAACCACTATCAAGTCCTGTTGCACCCCTAACTAAATTTAAGTTGTCATTTCCGTAAATATCACTACTATAAAAATGGTCTGTTGTAGACCAAGGGATGATGTCACCAATACGTTCTTTATTTGAAATAGGCCATCCGTTATTAATATAGGAAACACCATTTCTTAATCCATAAATACCATCTAAGCCGTAATATGAAAAGATTCCTTGCGTAATATGCCTTCTATTTTCTTCGTCTACGCTTTCAGCATTTCCATATGTAGGTTTATCATCTGGTATTGAACCGTTTTCTTTTACATTACTCAGCATCCTTCCAAGGGCGAAACTCGCAATAGATGCTAACTTAGTATCAGTAAAATCCTCGCCATTAGGGTTAATCGAACCATTTTCGACAATTGCTCTGCCGTTTGTAACATAGTCAAAATTTTCAATTACACCAACCGTCGGTTTAAAAAGTGCAGGATTAAAATCAGCAAGTCTTAAATCATCATTTACAAAATTATTTTTTAATTCCGAACCATAAACATTAGTTAAATAATCCAAATAATTTGCATATTTATTCTTATTTGAATTATTTAAGAACCAAGCCGATTCATAGACAGGATTTAATCGGTTATCTTCATAATCGTTATTAATATGTGCCAAAGTACCGATTGGCGTTCCATAACCGTCATCAACACGTTCGCTAGAACCAGCGTTACGTCTTAATGTGTTAAACATATATCCAAAATTTTTATTGGCAATACCAATCGGCTTGCTTAGAATACCGCTACGATATAATGTTTCATATGCATATCCAACAGAACAGCCAACAAACGCTGATAACAAATCCGAAAATGCTGTGCTATTCATTGAATTTGTCTTTGACAATGTGCTGCCTAATGACCAAGAATCACCAAGTGAAGGGTCAATTTTATTTGCTGTTTGGCGCACTTTGTTAATTGCGCTATTAGTTAAAGTATTAGTTTCTTTAAAGGCCTTAGATACTTTATTAATTGTATTACCAACTTTATTGCCAACTTTATCTATTTTAGCCATGCTTATTAATATTGATTTTTATAAAATAAATTTGTTTAATTCAAACTTCTGATGTTATTTGCGTTAGAAATACTTCCTACTGCATTTTTGTTAACTCCGATGCCTTGGTTCATTCGCTGATTCATACTGTTTTGAATTATGTTAACCAATTGATTTCTGAAATTTTGATTATTCATCAAACGAGAAGCCTCAATTGTACCGATACTACCACCCATATCCAATTTTAATGTTCCACTGATATTCAAATCAACTTTTCCGTAACCATTATTATCATTTTCTTTACTTTTCTGCATTTTTCTTTTTTTCGCCTCGTCTTGCTCGGCTTTAGTCAAAATGCGTTCTCCAGGCGTTACACGGACGATAACTCCGTCTCGTTTAGATTGGTCGCCAGGAACCACACCACCAGTTGCAAAACCTAACAAACTGAAATTACCATTCTCATCTTCAAAAAAACCACGTTCAGTACCATCAGCCCTTAATCCTCGACTTAAATTATGCTCAGTAATCATTAAGTCGTGCATACCGATTGTTGCAATATATGACTTTACACGTAAATTAGCCTCATCATCTTTTTCATCAACTCGTATTTTTGTTAATTCGGCATTTAAATCTTGTTTTGCTTGCTTATTTTCATCGCCATATAGCATTTCAGTAATATCATCACGGTATTGCTCAGTAACACCTTTAATTGCGCCAAAAGCACCACCAATAGCAGCACCTAAACCAGGGAATAACATGTTACCAAGTGCTGCATATGATGCAGTCTCTGAAAGGACATTAGCAATTTTATCTACATTAGAACCTTCTTCATATAAATCAAGTGCTTTTGCCCCAGCATTTAAAATATCAATTCCAAGACCGATATTTGCACCTTTAGCGAATTTACCAAAGTTTGGCATTGCGCGACCTAAAACTTTAGAACCAATCTTTTGACCATATTTAGTACTTCCAGCCATATAGCCAACATAAGCGGTATTAAGAGTTGCGTCAGCAGCCTTTCCAAAATCTGTTTGTATTGGCTCTTGATTTGCAATGTATGGCTGATTTTCAATATTATAATTATCTTGATTATTATATTGAGGATTAGCACTTTGAGAATTGCTATTTTGATAATTATTGGCTTGATTGCTATTATTTGGTTGTTGAGGGTTTGAATTAAAATCTCTTCGAATTGCGTTTGGGTCATTAAGTGCTTCGCTACTGTCTTGTGCAGACATTAATGCTAAAGCAGTTCCGATAGCCAAAGCAGTCAAGCCTATCTTTCCTTTATGCTTGCTCATAGCCTTAAACGCTGAAGCAGCCCCTTTACCAAGTTTTGAAGTACTAAGGTCTGGTACCTTATCTAAAGTCTTCCCTGCAAATTTGCCTATCGCTTTATTTCTCAATTCATTCCATAAAAATTTGCCACCCAATCCAAGCGCACCAGCAGTAATAACGCTTCCTGTTGCAAGATAAGCATTATTGGTAAGCGGATTCATTACCTTGTCTTTAAAGAAACTTGGTACGCCATTTATTAAACTTGCAATATTTGTTTTGGCACCTTCGATGAATCCAGTCTTATATTCATTATATGACTGCATATCATGTGCCTTGCCTTTAAATCTTTCAACCAACAAACTATGTATACCGTTGACATGTTTCAGCATATCATCGGAAGAATCGCTTGCATCATCCCTTATTTCAGATAAGATACGTGAATTGATTTTGTCAATCGTAACTGACTGTTCGCCTTCCTTATTTAAATAGTTTACCGTCCATTGACCTTTAGTCTTATCAAAACTTGCCTTTGATGCAAGCATTGACCAATCTTCATCTGAAAGTTTTGCCGAAGAGTTTTTTCTGATTTCTTCAACCTTAGACTGTTGGGTTGCCATATTAAAGGCATCCTCATAGTTAAGGTTCGCATATTTGGCTGCTTCACGCAATCTTCTCTTATCGATTGCCGACATATCCATCATGCCTTTTTCAGCATCAAAATATGCCAAATTTTTAAAACCAGAAAGTAATTTTTCTTGGAAGAGTTCAGCATCTGTCTGCGCAGCGGACATCATTTCCAATGGGTTTGAAAATGCTGCTGCAAAATTTCCTCCCAACATTTGAAGTTGGGCAGATGTTTCAATCGCTCCTTGTATGTTGTCAAATTGTTCAATTGACTTTCCGATTGACTCAAAATTAAATTTTAATTGCTGCGATTGAATAGCCATTTTGGTCAAACCGTCAATACCATTTTTAAAGGTAAATTGGCTTGACATTTTAATATTTTTGGCAACAGTAGATGTGAGAGACTTGGCATTTAATCCTGCCTTTTCTGCTTTTACAAATGCTAAAGCAATGTAATCTGTTGCAGTATCAACAGATGCGCCGAAATCGTCCATACCATTAACCATTTGGTTAAGGTTTTCAGGACCCGTGAATTTTGAAACGGCAAGCATATATTCTGTCTGTTCACTAGACAGCATCATTGCCCTCTTAGTTCCTTCTGTTAAATTCTTTTGAAACTCTGCAATTTCTTTTGTTGCAACACCGTAACGAGCACTTAAATGGCGATAGGTTTTTAATACACTTTCTCTAAATTCATCGGTCGTATCTTTTGTCAGACCCAATTCTCGCCCATAAGTCATCGTCTCATGGTCAACTTCTTTCCATTTTTCCCATACACTTGTTAATCCACGTACTATCTTATTATAACCTTCTGTTATAATTGCTACTGATTTAGCGTGTTTGTCAAGTTCTTTATTAATTTTACGCTGATTTTGAGCGATGTTTTCAACAGCTTCATCAATAGTTTCATAATGACCTTCTGCTTGTTCGATGTATTGCAACAAATCTTGGAATTCCTTTGACCTGTCATCAAACGCATACGCAGCCTTTATCTTATCGATAAGGTCAGCCCTTTTCTTAATTGCAGCATCAATTTGCTGAATTTCATTTAAATTGGTTGTATTGCTACGCCTTTCTTCTAATTTTTTCTTTTCACGAAAAGCATCTATCAACTTTTTAAGTTCTTTCTCTGATATACCATTTGTCTTGGCAATATCTTTGAAAGACTTGGAAATTCTATTTAAATCATCAGTCAATTCATCAAATGTATCTCGGATTGACTCTAGATATTTAACAAGTTCGGGACTACCAATAACGCTATCATCCTTATTGTCGAGTTTTTCTAATAAATCGCCAATACGGTTAAGTGCGCTTGCACTTGCGTTAATTATTTGGGTTGCGTCTGATGAATATGAAGCCATTTTATGCTATTTTAATGTTACATTATATATATAAATAAAAAAATCTTTATTTTTTTTGGCTGATTAAAAAATAAAATATACTTTTGCCGAAGTATTAATCTAAACGTAATAAAAATATGGGTAAAATACACTTTAAAATCGATGACGATATGTGGTATACGACTGATTCTGAAAATTTTTCGTCAGAACCTTATGGTACCGCTGCACTTATCTGTTTTATATTTGGTATCGCTGTGATAAGCATAACATATCTAATTTGGGGTTAAAAAAACAAATAAAGCGTAATCTTATTTTATTAAGACTACGCTTTATTATTTTATGAATTTTTGGTATGAAGTGATTTTTCTTTTTCAACGTCTTTATTATATTTATGGATTATATATTTTCTATCCTTGACTGGAAGCGTGTTTAAAACATCTAAAGGAATTTTAATATATTTCATGCATCCATAAAGTTCATCCCATAGTTCAGATTCATAATCAGGGTTTATTGAGGAAAACAAAATCGTCGAAGGGAAGAAAGGTTTCAAAAGAGCCACCCCCCAGACTCGCAGGACGTTCAACATCAACGACTAAGTTAACTCCAGGTTCGTTTTCCGTCCAATACTTAAAGAAAGCATTAGTATCACCAGCCTTAATTGATTTGATATATTCTTTTATATATTGCCTATCAGTATTGCCGTTAACAGACATTATTACGGTTTCCAACTGATTGGTTATCGCATGACTGAAACAAATCTTGCTTGGTCTTTTCGTCCATTCATTGAATGAATCTATGCTTTCAACTAATTTCTTCTTTTCTGCTTCAGACAAACTGTCATCATTATTTATCGCTCTTGACAAGAAATTTATGTGACGTTGTATTTCCAATACTTTCATATTGTCATTATCGATAGTATTTTTAAAATCAATATCCTTCTTATCTTTTCTTGTCAAGAATTTAAATTTGATTTTATCTTGTGAAATTGGCATCGTGAAATCAAAATAACCATTTTCATCACCTTTTAGTCTAAAAGGTTTATACTTCAATTTTGTCAAGTCAACGTCATAATTGATTTTTTGCTTGGTTAATGGGTCTGTTGCCTCAATTGGGAAACTAGCGCCATAAGCGGTTACACGAAGCCATAGCAAAATGGCATCAGCATCACCTGTGCAAAGATTATCAATATTAAAATCCTTTGATACAATCTTTTTCTTTAAAAGGAAATCAATTGCAAGACCATTCGAATACATATTAGGCGAAGTAAGATAGTTTTCATCATTTGCTGTCAAATAACTTACCGCTAAACGTTTGGTTTTATTTGGATAACATTCTCCGTCTGATGGCAATGGAATCATATCATAGACAGCATTTGTTACAATTGCATCAAAAGGCGATGACTCTTCGTTTATCTCTTCCGTATGCTCTTCGCTAATCAAGTCAAGTTCATCATCATCTTTAGGTTCTGTATCATCCCATTCATCTTCTTCTGGTTCAAGCAATGATGGTGGGTCTTCATCCAAATAAAGATTATCCGAATAAGGTGAAGAAATTTCTTCTGTCGGTTCGTCTTCGTCCAAATTTATTTGAATTTCTTCGGCATCTTTAGCTTCATTTTGCTCGTCACAATAAAAATCATTGACAATTTCATCAAAATGTTTTTCAAGATTATCAACATTAGGGTCATCACTACTTACATACAGCAATTCAAGTTTACTGAGGCTATCCAAATCTTTTATTTTAGATATTGTACGGTTCATAGCCCATACTATTTCCATTATTTGTTTAACAAATTTGAATTTGCCCATTTGTATCTTTTCTTTTGCTGGTTTATCTTTCATCTTTTGCAAAGTGGTACGATACATATCGTATTGCGCTTGCAAAAGTTTAGAATTCAAATTATTTGTTTCTTTTTGGTATTCCGAAATATTATCCATATTTTTTATTTAAATAATAAAGGCTAATGTTATTAGATTCAATGCTTTTTTACAAAATATTTAATTTATTTATATTTCTTGAATTACGGCTATTCTTATTTTTCTTAATGTTTCCGCCAAGCAATTGTTTTTTTAGCATCAGCATAACAGATTCAGGACTTTTACGGATTTCGTGCTCCCATATTCGAATTAAAATCATACCATGAATAGCAGCCCATTTGTTTTTCATATCATCTACATTATGCGCCCTTTTTTGAAATCCTTTCAAGTCTTTTGCCTCATAAATATCCATGTTTCCATGCCAATAATCGCCGTCAATTTCTATTAACGTATTATGCGACGGAATGTAAAAATCATAGAAACGCTTAATGTCTTTAGCCTCGAATTGATATTCATAATCAATACCAAGTTTATCCAAAAAATTAGATGCAAAATCTTTTTCCAATTTAGATGTTCCATACATCGGATGCTTTTTTTGCCGTGTTTTCTTATAAGTCGGCAGCATTTTTGGTTTTGTCTCCTTTTTTTTAGGGGTCTTCTTTTTTTTGGCTATTTTAACTTCGTTGACTTTATTAACTTGTTTCATCGCTTTTTGATATTTTTATTAAAAAAATAATTCCTCAGAATTTTCACGGTTCTAAGGAATTATTAAAATTTTTATTTTAAAATGAATCAAACTGAGTCTACCATTAATATGCTAATATTGCATAATAGAATTGTAAAGTCACCGTAATGTTCGCTAATGAGTCATCAGAATAAGACAAATCTCCATATGAAGAATCACTAGGGAAAGCATCGACTAAAATCCACTTCTCGACGCAGACACCAGTCGGGTCAAGCATTTCAATTTCAACATCACGTTTGTATCCAGCAGCATAACCTTGTCTACCAGTTGGGGATTCGGAAATCAAACGAACCCATTCTTGGATTGCTTGCGCAGTAGACGGACCTATTAAATCCCTAAATGTTACCGTAATCGGGTCCCATGAATAACGACCTACGATTTTATCAGATGTATTTAAAAAAGGTACATCAACAACATTGCTTTTGTATGATGGACGGCTTGCTGATTCTACATTATATTCTGCGATACCTAAATCGGAAGGAAAACGGATGAGAAATCTATTTTTTCTTTTAGGTTCATTTTGTTTAACGTTATAAAGACAATCTGCCATAATATTAATATTATTTTTATTATAAATATGCTTGTATTAATTTTTTTATAAAAAAATAATTTATTTTTTTGCTTTTTTGAATTAACTTTTATATATTTGCATCCATAATTTTAAAACATATACAATAATGGGAAAATGTTATACATATACAATGAAAGTTGGCGAAAAAAAATTAACTTTAAAAGACTTTAAACTAATATTCGATGAATATAACAAAAAATATTTTTATGGCAAATTAGGTGATTGCCGATTTATGTGGCTATGTGGTAAAGGGTATAACGGAAAATATATGTATGATAATGGAGTTTCAACAATTGGCATTAAACGCAAGCCAAATCACCCTGTTACCGATGAATACCTTGAAGAACTTATTATACACGAAATGATACACATGTATGTCAGAACAATCGAAAACGTGAAACTTGATGGCTTGCTGGGGCATGGGTTTCATTTTAAAAAACATTGCTTGCGTTTATATAAAGATTATGGGATAAAAATTGATATTGTTTATTTGGCAAAACGAAATAGTTGGTGGCGCAGATTATTAATGTATTTATTTTGTTGGTAAATAAAAAAGGAGAATATTTAAATTCTCCTTTTTTATTATTTACGATATGCTTTACCGCCTAATTGTTTAATTTTACTTGCTCTGTTATCAGCAATACCAGTTAATGTACCATAACGACCCTTATTGTATGAACCGCCAATAAATTGGGCAATTGTCATATTAGGGTTAATCTTACGAGAATTAACCAATTGACCTAATTGCGCGATTAGGTCACTGTAATAATTTAAATCTCCTTGTGCTTGCCAACTATCACGCGCATGATTAAAACGGTCTTTAACAGTTTCTCCTGAACCATTCAATGCTGTTGTTGTTGCTGCTTTTACTTGATTCCACTTGTCACCAAACCAACCTTCTTCAATTAAACTTTTTTCTACGCATTCAGAAATAAAATCGCATAACTCATTTTCAGTTAATTGTATTTTAGAGTTTCTCTTTTTATTTTCTTGAAGAACGGCATTTATTCTTTTCTCGACAAGTTTATTAAAGTCACTTTCGTTTAATTTTATTGTGCTCATATTTTAATTTGTATTATTTATTATCAATTTCATCTTCTTCTTCGGATAGACATTTATCACAAAGAAGCCATATTTTCTTTAATAAATCATAACGTGGATTTTGTACATCTTGTGCATATGCTTGAATGCCTTGAAGAGTTAATTCACGAATATTATTGATTATATTCTCGATGTCGGCTTCTCCGTTCAAAGAATCATCTTCATTTGCATCATCTTCAGATGGCAAAGCCTCAACATCACCAGCCGTAGGGTCTACTTCGTCAGATGCAATTTCATCATCTAACGTATATGCCTCGTTTAACATCCGTTTGTAATTGTCTATTTGTCTATATATTTTATAAAATTCGCTTTTCATATAAAAAAATATCTTTATTATAAATATTAAAGAAAACTATTTATTTAGCAATCGCTTCAATCTTTTTTTATCATTAAAAAAGTCATTTACTGATTCTTTTATCAATTTACGGAATGATGATTTTGTGATTCTATTCTCTTTAAGAATGGCATCATTATCGATTATCTTTTTTCTGAGAGAATACCATTCTTCTCGCAAATCATCATCCCAATCAATGCATTCGGAATCGCAATATTGTATCCAACTCCATTTAACTCCTTCACCTCTAAACGCATTAATTGATATCTGAGTCAATATCTGTTCTATCTCGTCTCTTGTTGTGTTCATAAAAAATAAATTTATCTATTATATTAAAAGTTAAGGCTTAAATTTGCTTACGTTAGGTATTACGTCTCTTCTAATACGTCTTTCATATTCTGAATCGGGTTGATTCATTATTTCTTTTGAACGTTCAGGATTTTCTTCATCTCTATGACCAAAAGAAAAACAAAGACCACCACGGTTATAATCAAATAAATTGTCAGCCCAATCGTTTATGTTTGAATATTTATCCTTATTGTAAACGTCAGGATAACGCTTTTCTAATGCATTTTTTGCATATTTACGAGTTTCAGATGCTTTTTGCCATTCACCTCGATTTAATTGTCTTGCATGTAATCGTCCAAGCAGATATTGGAATTTAGGCGTATCACCAATTTCGTTTAATATGTTATTAACTGATTCATTAATAAGTCTGTGAAATTCTGATTCAGTTAATTTTATTGTGTTTTTACCCATATTTTTTATATATATTTTCTAATAAATATTTTAATAAAATTCATTATCTGAATATTTTTAACAGTGAACTACCCACGAACTGAAGATTCGTGGGCTTCGGATTTCATCGCTGACTGCCTACGAGTAGGTCTTACATCTGCTCCCTCCGTATAATCGACCGT